>Ga0137308_100433_pt1 | contig 70088 bp, 71 predicted proteins | sample Inofrocosms_June_FD_97181 | JGI IMG/M metagenome (GOLD analysis project Ga0137308, IMG submission 97181) | Mouse cecal microbial communities from Vienna, Austria - N-Acetylneuraminic and N-Acetylglucosamine D2O microcosms_June | ecosystem: Host-associated > Mammals > Digestive system > Large... | reverse complement strand
TTGAAGATGCGGTTAATCTGGCGTTTGACATAATTTTGATAACAAGTATATTTTTTGAAGAAATCAAAGCAAGTCTGATAGGAAGGTTTAACATAGAGGAGTCAAAAATATCCTGGTTTATGGATGAGTTTTGCAATGAACGTTGTGAAACATTCGGAGAAAAAAATCCAAACGTTATATTTTATATTTACAGGGCACATTGGCAGGAATCAAAAAATGGATTTTACAATTTTTTTGACCGGGCTATGGCATTATATTATAAAACACGACAACTAGGATATGAATTATTAGTTGATATGAAAAATTATTATACAGAATATAGCGGATTAGATCGTTATGGCATTGTAAATGTATGGGAGGACTACTATGAACAGCCGTCTAAATATACACTTGATGAGGCATATCAAAGTAAAAAGGTTATTTTAAGTAAGTTTGACAGTGTAGAATATAATTATTTAACACTGTCAAAAAGTGAGTATTTATCTTGCGAATGGTGGAGGGAAACTTATGAAAATTTAGGAAAAGTGACTCATTTTACGCCAAGTCAGATGTTAAAAAATCAAATTAATAAAGAATTAAATCACCTGAAGATGTCAGGAAAAATTTTAGGAGTATTGGCAAGAGGTACAGATTATGTTTGTTTGAAACCTAAAAATCATCCGATTCCTTTTGATACAGATTTATTAATTGATGAATGTCAAAGCAAATTTCAGAAGGGAGAGTATAATTATATTTATTTAGCAACAGAAGATTTAAATATTTTTGAGAAGTTTAAGAAATCTTTTGGTGAAAATCTGCTTTTCACAGAACAAACAAGAGTAAAAACTGATATAAATAAGATGTTAATAGATGTAAAATTTGAAAGAGAAAATGATAATTATTTAAGAGGATTGGAATACTGTACAGCTATAGAAGTTTTAGCAAGATGTAATTATTTATTAGCCAACTGTTATTGTTATGGTGCACTTGGAGCACTTGCTATAGGAGGGGGGAGTATTAAAAGCGAAATTCTGGATATGGGAATATATGATTGAAAGTGAGGAAATTAGAATAGTGAAGGTTGTATTATTTGGAACAGGAAATTATGCAAGAAATATATATTCTAAAATTGAGAAGAATCTTTCTGGACTTGATATCGTTGGATTTTGTGATAATAATTCAGATAATTGGGGAGAATGTTTTGGCAGGAGAGTATATGCGCCACATGAACTGGGGAAGGAAATAGATAAGATTATTATTTTGTCGAATCTGAATTTTGAGGAAATTAAAGACGGGTTAATATACTGGCATAAAATACCCGAAGATAAGATTGAAAATATTTATTTTTTATTAAAGTGTTTAATGTCAGAAAAATATCAGACTTCTGAAGATTTGGATATATTGGAAACCCTAGAGTATTGGAAAAATAATCAGCTTACTGTATTTAATCAGTTTGTAAAGGAAGAAATGTTTCATGTGGTAGAATGGGATTATATAGAAAATATGCCATTTATAATATTGGAAGATAAGAAAATGTATTACCCATATGATACTAAGTTTGAAAGTTTTGAAGGTAAAAAAATTATAAGAAATGTAATGCAGGAGCAACAGGAAACATCTCCGCATTTATATATTAAAGATGATATTACGATAAATGAAGGGGATATTATTGCTGATGTTGGAGCGGCAGAAGGAGATTTTTCGATACGTTTTGTTGAAAAGGCTTCTAAAATCTATTTATTTGAGGGAGATAAAAAATGGTGGAAACCATTAAGAAAAACGTTTGAAAAATTTAAAGACAAGATAGAATTTATTAATAAATATGCAGGATATATAGATGATAATAATTTGGTTAGAATGGATACGATAATAAAGGAAAAAATAGATTTTTTGAAAATGGATGTTGAGGGATCAGAATGTGAAGCATTATTAGGTGCAAGAAAATTATTAATTAATGGGAATGTCAAGTGTGCCATTTGCAGTTATCATAGGGCAGGGGATGAAATTGCTTTAAAAGATATTTTGAATGCTTACGGTTATAGGACTAATACATCTATGGGGTATATGCTCTATTATCATGATGCAAATATATTTTCTACTCTTGATTTTAGGCGTGGAATTGTTTATGGCAGAAAGGAAAAAGGGTTGACATTAAGAAGAGGTTATAATGAGACAAATTGAAGAAGTAAAGAAAAGGGAAAAATTGTTAGCGATGATTATACGCAGCAATTATACATATGAAGGAGTAGATTTTATTACGCCGAATCAGTATTCACAACAAGTGGCATATATGCATCATCCGGCAGGAAAGGTAATAGATGCACATATACATAATTTGGTACACAGAAATGTGGTATTGACGCAGGAAGTGTTATTCATAAAAAAAGGAAAAATGAGAATAGATTTTTATGATGAATATGAAGACTATCTGGAAAGCCGAAATCTATATGCAGGCGACACTATTCTGTTGGTGTCAGGAGGGCATGGCTTTAAAGTGCTGGAAGAAGTAGAAATGATTGAGGTAAAACAGGGACCGTATGCAGGTGAGAGCGATAAAAAGAAATTTGTTGGCGTAGCTGAAGATGCGATTAAATATATACAGGGATAGGAAGATATGGAATAGTAAATAAAAGGATTACTATGGGGAATGCCGGATGGGAGGGACTGCATGGAAGTGTTTCGGGATTATGCATATTATTATAATACATTTTATCAGGATATAGATTATCGGACAGAGGCTGGACAATTTGATATATTATTGAAAAAATATGGAGACCGTAACATTAAAACAATACTTAATTTTGGGTGTGGTACCGGAAAGCATGATATCGAATTGTCCAGATTGAGATATGAGTGTAGTGGGATTGATATGAGTCCTGCAATGATTGAAATAGTCAGAGAAAATAGTAGGAAGGAAAACGTTAGCATAAGATTTTCGGTGGCTGATATTAGAAAGTATGTATCGGTTAAAAAATATGAAGCTGTAATGGCGCTTTTCATGTATGGTATGGACCAGGAGTATTAAGTGATAAATCTCTGGTTCGCGTAAAAGAAGTTCAGGATGAGAAATTCAAATTGATTCGTGTAGTCAGAACAATTATGCATGATAAAACAAATATTGTAGATGTTTTTTATGAGGTTTTGGCAATTGAAAAAATATCAAATGAAACGAGAGTGATAAATGAAGTACATAATATGCGATATTTTTTCAGAGCACAATTAGAAACATTTCTAAAAGAAACTGAATTTGAGCTTATTGATAATTTGGAGTGTAAAACGCTTGAAGAAACGGTTTATAGTTCATGGACAAGTTATTTTGTTGCAAGAGCTATATGAGATGTATTATTTGGTGGTAAGTTTGAAACAAACAAAAAACAGGCATTTTTTAGGGTGTAGCAACATAAACAGACTCGCATAGCGAGCCTTGGATACCAATATTCCCACCTTAAAACTACTTTGGCGCACCTGCACATCAAAACCAAACGAATGGGTGAATCTGATACTGATGCCGGGATGCCATAGTTGTATTTTGAGGTAGGAAAATTATATCACAAAAATTTGAAAAGCGAAAGCCGAAATAAGGTTTCATAACCCCATCGATGCCTTTCGCAGAAAGGCGGATTATAAATATGAAAAAATGTAAAATTGCAATAATATTAGCTACTGAGCCCTATTTTGGTGGAGGGCATCAATATGCAATGCTAGTGGCTGAATGTTTAGCACAAAATGCGGGTTTAACATATGAACTTATTGCTATATGCTATAATCGCTTTTGGCGAAGATGGTGTCGAAAACATCAAGTAAGATGTATGGATAGAGTGATTCCATCTTTGAAACAAAGAGAAAAAATAGTTAATTACAAATTTCCTTATTTATGTCAAATCTATAATACATATATGACACCTATGGGAAAGTTGCTGCGCAAGGAAGGGATTGATATTTTATTTTCTACGCAACAGTTTTTCTTTATTCCTAATTATAGTGCAAAAATTATTGTACCAGTTCATGATCTGATGCATAGATACGAAACTCGTTTTCCAGAAGTTATGGGAGCGTATAGTGACAGAGAAATAGATATGAAAAGTTACATGAGATATGCATGTGTTATATTAACTGATTCAAAGTTGGGGAAAAGTCAACTTTTGGAGTCATATAGGGCAAAAAGGAAAAAAGTACCGCATATTATTAGCCTGCCTTTTGTTGCTCCAGAATATATATATAATGCAAATGAAGAATACATAGATGTTCCTGATAGATATATTTTTTATCCGGCACAATTTTGGAATCACAAGAATCATATTAATTTAGTAAAAGCCATTCGGACATTAAGGGATAGGATAGAAGATATACACTTAATTTTAGTTGGTTCTGAAAAGAATTGCTGTAAAAAAATAAAAAAATATATAATAAATAATGGCTTAGAGAATAATGTGACTATTTTGGGTTATGTCAGTAATGGAAATATTGCATATTTGTATAAACATGCAGTGGGTATGGTTATGCCATCATATTTTGGACCTACAAACATTCCTCCACTTGAGGCAATGTTGTTAGGGTGTCCAGTTGCTGTTTCTGACAAATATGCGATGCCAGAACAAGTGGGAAATGCAGGATTGTTATTTAATCCAGATTCTCCAGAAGAAATAGCATCTTGCATTGAAAAACTTTGGATGGATGAAAATCTAAGAGAACGATTGAAGAAGCTTGGTTATAAGAGGGTCAAGCAATGGAATAAAGAAAAGTTTAATAAGAGGCTATTGAAAGTAGTTAAGGAAGTAGAACAGGTCAAAATTTAAATATGCATACTATGTGGAATTTATATAAAAAAATTTATCCATGTAAATACTATGAGTAGATTTGTGTAGAAAATAATGCAATAGCAGTAAAGGATTATAATAGATTTGTTTGGATGTGGAATTGTAGGTAAAGAAAAAGCAGATACGAGGCAATACAGATGTTATATGGGAATGTTCGAAAGGAATATGGAATAAAGCAAAAAACAAAACGAAATCATAGAATCGAAAAAAGGGCAGTGCTATTGATTACGTCATCTATTGTACCACAGGAAAAAAGATTTTTGATCTTGAAGGAACCCAAACAGCGCTTGTCTCAATATCTGGATAGTTTGAGGTTTTATATTGTTCATACAAATCTTAATAATATTGTATTATGCGATAATAGTGGATTCAATTTTCCAGTTGATGAAATGACTGCATTGGCCAAAGAATATGGGAAAAAACTTGAAATTATTCAGTTTGTTGGAGATAAAAAGAAAATTATAGAGAATGGAAAAGGATATGGAGAGGGAGAGATTATAGAATATGCCTTGCATCATAGTTTACTATTAAAAAAATCATCATATTTTATCAAGGTTACAGGACGGTTGAAAGTTACTAATATCGATCAGATAATAGAAAGGATAGATTTAACTAAAATATATATGAATAAAAATATTCATAATTTTCGAAAATCTGAAAAAAGTACAAAGATGAATACTGTGCTATACGGAATCCCTAAAAAGATTTATATGGCTGTTTTTGTAGATGCATATAAAAATGTTTGTGATAAAAGGGGAATATATTTAGAGCATGTGTTTGCAAAGCGGATCATTGAAAATGGATTAATCATATATAATATTCCGCACTTTCCTGTCATAGATGGAATAAGTGGTTCATTAGGAAATAGATATCAGGAAACAATTGGCTGGGAGAGATGTTTGTATGAACTGCTTTCCAGATGGTCACTTTTTAATTGTGATTTATTACGGGACACAGTTACTTATACATTTGATAGATAGAGTTGAGTGTAAAAAATCTATAGATCGTGAGGGGTGCAATGATAATTGTAAAGATATATGAAGGACTTGGCAACCAGCTATTTCAATATGCATTTGCTCGAAGTATACAAGTAAATGGGAAAAAGGTATTTTTAGATACAAGCGGATACACGGATCAGCTATTTCCGCTGTGCAGAACAAGTACAAGGCGTAGATATCAATTAAATTGTTTTAATATAAGGATAAAGGAAGTTGAGAAGAAAAACATAGAGAAATACAGTTTTCTTATTCAAGAGGACATGTTCGGAAAACTGATATCCAAATTAGCGAAACTTCATTTATGGATGTATAAGGTAACAATTCAACAAAATGCACAAGAGTATAAGGAAAGCTATTTGAATACCAGAGGAAATGTTTATTATAAGGGATGGTTTCAGAATCCTAAATATTTTTCTTCTATTCGCAGGCTGCTGCTTAAAGAAATTACGCCCAAATATAAAATACGTATACCGGCTGAATTAAGAGAGCTGTTACAGGAAGACAATATAGTCGCAGTTCATTGCCGAAGAGGGGACTATCAATATATTAGGAACTGCCTGCCTGTAAATTATTACAAGAAAGCAATGGCGTATATGGAGAAAAAACTGGGAGTACCACGGTATCTTTTTTTCTCGGATGATCTGTCATGGGTTAAAAGGCAGTTTGGAAATAAAGATAATAATTATTATATTGAGGATTATGGCAAATTTGAGGATTATCAAGAATTGATGATTATGAGCAGGTGCAGGAATTTTATTATCGCTAACAGCACCTTTAGCTGGTGGGCAGCATGGCTGTGTTCTTATGAAAACAAGGTGGTGATAATGCCGCGAGTATGGACTTATGTAGGAGGACAGGGAGTGGAGATGTCAGACTTTCCGGCAGATTGGATTAGAATATAGAGTATGGAGTGAAGGATGTGAAAATATCGATCATAACGCCATGTCTGAACAGTGCGAAAACGATAAGGCAGACGATTGAAAGTGTACTGAATCAGACCTATCAAGATATTGAATACATCATTGTGGATGGTGCCTCAACGGATGGTACTTTGGAAATTATTCAGGAGTACGAGGATCAGTTTCAAGGCAGAATGCAGTATGTAAGTGAGCCTGACAATGGGATTTATGATGCCATGAATAAGGGGATACGAATGTCGCATGGAAATGTTATAGGAATCATCAATAGTGATGATTTTTATGAGGAGGATGCTGTGGATAATGTTGTGATGCATTTGGGGCGTGAAAAATATCAGGTGATTTATGGATACTGCAAAATGTTTGACGGTTGTCACTGTGCTGGTATATTAAGAAGGAGTCATCGTAATCTGCCGCAGGAAATGATTCCTCATCCAACATGTTTTCTTACAAGGAGTATTTATAAGAAATTTGGATTGTTTCTGGAAAGTTTTAAGATTGCAGGTGATTATGAACTGATGCTTCGGTTATATTTGAGTGACAGAGTGAAATTTGTTCAGATTAACAGAGTTATTGCAAATTTTAGAATGGGTGGGATAAGTAGTTTTTCCAAGCAGCTTAAAAGAGAACGCGCATGGATATTATTTCGTTATAAGTTCATCTCATTTTTAAAAATGATAGAACAAATGGTGTGATATGATGAAACTGGTTAAGGCATGTTACAAGTTAAAGTATTGTCTGCAAAAAATATTTGGAGTACAGACCAGTGACTCTTTCTATGAAAAATTGATCACAAGGTACTATAAAATATTCAGGTGTGAAAAAGCGGGTATCAAAATAGAAAACAAAAGAAAAAGAAGATTTATTCTATCTATAACATCGATTCCGTCACGGATAGACAAGAGCTGGATTACAATAGAAAGTCTCCTGAGACAGTCCTATAAACCGGATAAAATTATCTTATGGCTGGCGGAGGATGAGTTTCGGAATGTAAGACTGCCAGAACGTCTGAAGGAACAGCAGAAGCGGGGGCTTGAGATATGTTACTGTGACAATCTGAGATCCTATAAGAAGTTTTATTATACAGCAAAAAAGTATCCCAATGATTATATTGTAACAGCTGATGATGATATCATTTATACAGAGGATATGTTAGAGATATTAGTAAAAACTTATCGAAAGAATCCGGGGAATGTTGTATGTCACCGTTCTCATTATATACAGAAGCATGGCGGGAGACTGCGGCTGTACAATGAATGGATTCATTATGAAGAACGGAGACATATGAAAGAGATACCTTCTTTTCAGAATTTTTTTACCAGTGGCGCCGGAACATTGATTCCTATATTTCGCTTGAGGAAAGAAATTTTGAATCGGGATGCTTTTATGGAGCTGGTGCCATATGCAGATGATGTTTGGTTGAATTTTTGCGCATGGAAGTCTGGAATCAGGACGGTCAATACGAAGGGGATCTGCGGACATCTTATTTCGATAGAAAGGAGTTCTGATAAAGGATTGTCCTGTATTAACGTTATTTATGGAAAAAATGATGAGCAGATCGAGCGGGTATTAAAATACTTAAAAGTAGATGTCAATCAGTATCTTTAAGAAAACATTATGCAGCTAGTTTTAGGCAAGAATGTATACATTGGTGTAAAATTCGATTTAGAAAGTGGAGGAAAATCACATGAAAAAGAAACTTGGCGGAGCAGTTTTAGGACTGGCAGGTATGGCGGCAGGAGTCGTGGCAGGAGGCGCAGTATCAGCGAGAGCATCATCAAAGAAGGTCAATGAGCTGATGGAAGGACATAGGAAAGTCCATGCGCTTTATATGGCATTTGATCAATGGTTGCGCATACATCAGGAGGGGAAGACACTTGTTGAATATTTCAGGCAGAATCAGTATCAGACAGTGGCGATTTATGGGATGAAAGAGCTGGGAGAACGTCTGTATGACGAACTGAAAGGAACGGATGTTACGGTGCGTTATATTATTGATCAGAATGCGGATATGATTTATGCGGATGTGGATGTTGTGACGCCGGAGGATGTATTGGAGCCAGTGGACGTGATAGTAGTAACCGCGATCTATTATTTTGATGAGATTGAGGAAAATCTATCTGGAAAGATTCAGTGTCCGATTGTTTCGTTAGAGGACATTCTATATGAAATCTAGTGATCTGTCTGCGCCTCTGGTCTCTGTAGTAATCCCCGTTTATAATAGAGAAACGACAGTCGGCCGCGCAGCCGCGAGTGTTTTAAATCAGTCTTATACAAATCTGGAGTTAATTATTGTGGATGATTGTTCCAATGATAATTCCTTACAAGTAATTCACGAATTTCAGGATAAGAGAATTATAGTCATTACATCGGAACAAAATTCGGGCGCTAATGCAGCCAGAAACAAAGGTATTCTGGCTGCAAAGGGGCAGTATGTTGCTTTTCAGGACAGCGACGACGAATGGGTTAAGGATAAATTAAAAATACAGATGCAGGATATGATAAATAGAGATTTATCCGCCAGTTTTTGTGCACACTGTCTGATAGATGGTAGGATTAAACGTATCGTACCTGATGATTATGAGGATAAGTTAAAGTATGAAAACGAACTAATGAATGTGCTGGCAGACTGTAATGTGGTAAGCACGCAGACGCTTATAGTCAAAAGAGATGTTTTTGACAAAATCGGTTATTTTGATGAAGAAATGCCGCGGCTTCAGGATTATGAATTTGTGATCAGACTGGCGCAGAAGGAGAAGATTGGATATATAGCCTGCCCGCTGGTATTGGTTTATCACTCCCAAATAAGCATTTCCACGAATTTGGAAGCGCTGTGCGAGGCGGTTATACTGCTTCTTATTAAGCATGGGGATTTTGTGAACAAGCAGTCTATGGTTTCTCTGTTCCTGAATAATGCACTGTTATCTGGACAAAGCAGTCAGTTATACACAGACTGCATTCGGTTTCAGAATATGGCAGTGAGAAAAAACATTCAGGATCTAAACATTCTGGAATATGTTCTGGATTGTCTCGTTCACAAATACAGATCATGCAGTTATATTCAAAGAAAACTATATGAGAGTCAGATGGAGGACTTAAAGCCGGATCAATTCGTTATTTATGGCGCAGGACATGTTGGCAGAAAGATATATCGGGAGTTGAAGGACAAAGGAATATATCCTAAGTGCTTTTTAGTGACGCAGGATAAGAAAGAGGATATGATTGATGGAATCCCTGTTTGTATCATAGATGAGTGGGATGATAAGGATATAATGGTAGTAGTGGGAACAGCGGCAGTTTTGCAGAATGAGATCATTGATATTTTAATCAGTCGGAACTATAAACATATCATTTGTTATCCAGATTAGAAATCGGAGGTTCAGGGTGGAAAATATTGCGATATATGGGGCAGGCGGCTTTGGACAAAAAATGCTTGAAGTTCTGCAGAGAATTGGGTGTAAAGTAATACTGTTTGTTCAAAGCTTGAAATCAGATGTAAAGGAATACAAAGGAATTTCAATTATTTCTGCGGAAGAATATTTTAAGGGAAATTATGATTGTTATATTTTTATTGCCATCAACAATTCAGATGCGGTGGACAGTATATATGATTTGTTTTTAGAGCAAAAATATGACAGGAGTAAAATTTTTGACTGCAGGTCATTCATCGAAGATAATTACCTGGGTCATACAGACGCTGCAGACGGCAGTAAACAATGTAATTTATGCGGACATCATGTCAGTAGATTTCTTCCGGGTGGTATGGATACACCGCTTTTCAAGGAGTTAAAAGTAATTGGCGGGGGGTACAGGGAAAATGTCATTTGTCCATACTGCGGCTGCATGGACCGAAGCCGATGGGTCTATTGGGTATTGAAAGAACAGACAAATATATTTGATGGCGGGACTGTTTTACATTTTGCACCGGAGAAAATGATTCGGAAAAAATTTGAAAATAAGAATCAGTGTGACTACTATGCCGGAGATCTTGTGTTAAAACCAGGGATTCATAAAATTGATGTTACGAAGATATCGTTTCCAGATGAATTTTTTGATTATATATTGATCAATCATGTTTTGGAACACGTTGCGGACGAGGCACAGGCATTTGGTGAGTTAAAAAGAGTCATGAAACCAGATGGGAGAATGATCTTTTCCGTTCCAGTAACCATGGAAACCGAAACGATTGAAATAGAGGGAATATGCAGCGATGAGGACAGGGAGAAATACTATGGTCAGAAAGACCATGTAAGACTTTACGGCAGAGATTATAAAGAACGTATTGAATCATATGGATGGGAAGTCCAGCAGTATACACCGGAGTGTATGGTGAGTATGTCAGAAATAGAAAAATTTGGGTATATAAAAAATGATATTTTACTTATTTGTACAAAAACCTGCGCAAAAAATGATTGAGTTTCAATCTTTGAATATGCTGAGCTGGTGCGTACTATGAAGCGGTTAGGGATATATGTCATATATGATTGTGAGAATATCGTAGATGATTACATTGGTTATATGCTGCAGGAACTGCGCAAAGTTGTGGATTGTTTGGCTGTAGTGTGCAATTTTAAAGTGATTCGAAGGGGTATTCAAAATATCAATGCCTATGCGGACAGAGTATATTATAGAGACAATACAGGCTTTGACGCAGGGGCTTACAAGGATGCGCTGTGTCGTTTTATTGGATGGAGTGAAGTATCCGCCTATGAAGAGTTAGTGCTTCTCAATGATTCATTTTATGGACCGTTTTATCCAATGGAAGATTTATTCATTAAAATGGATAAAATATCCGTTGATTATTGGGGGCTGACAAAATCACCGGCAGGAACATGGATGGGAAAATATACTTATGACAGTCATATACAGAGTTATTTTCTTGTTTTTAGGAAAAACGTTTTGGATGACAGACGGTTTAGAGATTTTTGGGAATCAATGTCATATCCTGAATCGTTTTCGCAGGCAGTCCGTGTGTTTGAATTAGAGTGCAGCAGACTGCTGAATGAATGTGGATGGAAGGGGACCGCATTGTCTGAACTGGGGCAGCATAAATACCACATCAAAGTAAATGAAAACCCATATATGTTCTATTCATATGAATTGGTGCGGTACGCAGAAAATCCTGTATTAAAGCGCAAAAGTCTGGATATGCGTTTCCCGGGTTTCGGTAATGCATTGAAGGCGTTTCAATACATAGAAGATCAAGGTATTTATAATGTACAGCTAATCAAAAAACACATGTTAAGAACAGGGCAGCCGCTGCATGAAAAAGCGAAATTGGATTATTTCAGATTAGACGAATTTTATGATTCGCACGCCAGAATCTATTTATATGGTGCAGGAATATTGGGAAAGAATCTGGCAGAATATTTTAATTACAGAGGATGGTCCTTTGAATGTTTTCTAGTGACAGATTCCAGCAGTTTACAAGACAGATGTATTGTTTTTGAAGAGGCTGATATAGCAGAGGATGATGGGATTATGATAGCAGTGGGAACGAAAGAAGCCTATGCTGCAATACTGGATGTCGTCAAAAAGCGATGTGCTGAAAAGCAGATATTTCCATAATGAATTTTATCGGGACAAAAATTTCAATCAGGGTCAGAAGAGTAAAAGAGGTATACTATGGAAAAAACTTATAATGGCAGAGTAAGCATAATTGTTCCTATTTATCAAGGGAAGAAATACATCCCCAAATTAATTAAAATGGCAGAAATGTGTCAGGAAAAGGCACAAAATCAACAAGGAATAGAACTGATCCTGTCCAACGATGATCCGCATGAGAAAATAGAGGAATCTCTTTTCTCTGATACGATAACGATTCATATCCTGAATACAGAAATAAACAGAGGCATTCAGGCGGCCAGAATTCGGGGCCTTGAAGCAGCAAATGGTGATTTTGTCGTCTTTCTTGATCAGGACGATATTTTATATCCAGATTATATCAACAGCCAGTTATCCCACCTAGGAGATGCCGATACCGCAGTATGCAGATGTATCCATGAGAATCAGCAGTTCTATAACGCTGACAGGAAGTTTGAAGAAGTCATATCAAAAGGCTACATGATGCAAAAAGGCAATCCCATCATCTCTGCAGGACAGGTACTGATACGCCGCACATCAGTACCGAAAGTATGGACAGAGAACATCATGAAAACAAATTGCGCAGATGACTATCTGCTTTGGCTCTGTATGATGGCACAGGGGGCAAAGTTTGCCTTAAATCAGGACATTTTATTTGAGCACGTGGTTCACGGGAACAATTTATCATTGGACAGTCGGCGTGAATTATCATCTCTGGAGGAAATGTGTGATATTCTCTCCCAAAACAGCGTGTTTGACGAACGGGGAATGAAGCAGATCAGAAGTATGTGTCAGCATGTGTTGTCTGAGAGAATAGGGCTTTTGGAAAAGTTCAGAGAGATGTTTTTTGTGCTGAATAAAATGGCAGTCTGTAAAGAGGCGGGGTATACAGTAGGAAAATATTTACAATCACAAGGGATACACCGAGTTTGTATTTATGGAGCTGGCTATATTGGAAAGCGGCTGGCAGGAGAACTAAAAGAATGTAATATAGAGACCGCCTTTTTTATAGACAGAAATGCACATTACCTGACAGAAGAAATTCCGGTTTATCGGTTAGAAGAAGCCCCTAAAGAGGTAGATGCAGTCATTATTTCTTTAGTGCAAAATTATGATTCAGTCAGAAATGAACTTAGAACAAAATATAAGACAAAGATATATGCAATTCGGGAAATTATAGAGGCCATATAGAAAGAAAATGGCAGGACGAGAGGATTTGGCTGTGGATATGAAGTTAAGTATTATTGTACCAGTATACAACACAAAGCCCTACTTGGACGTGTGTCTGCAAAGTATTATTGGACAAACCTATCAAAATCTGGAGATTCTCATAATAGATGATGGTTCTACAGATGGGTCAGATATAGTTTGTAAATCCTATGCTGAGAAAGATCAACGTATTTTATACATATGGCAGGAAAATAAAGGTTTGATAGGCGCACGGCACACAGGTGTTGAGCATGCTTCCGGTGATTTTCTGATGTTTGTTGACTCAGATGACTGGATTGATAGCGGTATGGCTGCGTTTTTGGCAGAGCAGATACAGGATAGCGATCTGGTTACGACAGGAGTGCATTATGAAACGAAGCCCAATATTGTGACAGAATACCTAGATCAGTATGAGGAAGGGGCATATCGCGGAGCAGATAAAGCATTTTTGCTGAAAACAATGCTTTATGATCAGGAATCCGATACATTGCAGCGGATGACGCCTTGGATTTGGAACAAGTTATATCGTACGAAAATAGCAAGACAGGTCTATCAGAGTATAGATACAGATAATGCTTTTGCGGAGGACGGCGTATTTTTATATAACTATCTCATTCTTACCGGGGCAGTGAAAGTCAGTCACAAGTGTTTTTATCATTACCGCTATCGCTCAGATTCTATGTTTCATGGTGGAAATCCCAACATGCTGTCAGATATCAATCAAGCATATCTGGCATTGCAGCCCAATTTTGCGAGGCATCCATTTCATGAAGATTTACTGTCACAGTTACAGTGCTGGGTAACAGTCACCGCAGTGATGGCAGTAAATGGCGGAATGGGATTTACACCGCAGTGCCAGATTCCTGAATTTATTCTTGACACAGATGGGTTGAAGGGAAAAAAGATTGTGCTTTATGGTGCTGGAAAGGCGGGAAAAGACTATTTCAGACAGCTTACGAAGATGGGGTATGAAGTTGTTCTCTGGGTTGACAGGAATTATTGTAATGAAGAACATGTAAAGAATCCGCAGGAAATCCTGAGAGCAGAATATGATGTCATATTGATAGCGGTTAGCAGACCCGAATATGTAAAGAGTATCAGGCAGTTATTACAAAGTCTGGGAATTGCAGAGGAAAAGATGATGTGGAAACAGCCTGTCAGAATGATTTAAATAGTTTAAGAAGAGAGGAACTGCAATATGCATTCTAGTTCATATCTGAAAATGGAGTGGTTTAAGAACCAATATCTTATTACACATAGAAATGAAAAACTAAAGATTCTTGATGTTGGATCCTACAATATGGGCGGCAGTTATAAACCGCTTTTCAATGAAACTGAATGGACATATACAGGCATGGATATGGTACAGGGGTCAGGAGTGGATATTGTTGTTCAGAACTGTTATGAATGGAAAGAAATAGAAAATTCAGTTTACGATGTGGTTATTTCAGGTCAGGCGTTTGAACATATGCCATATTTCTGGCTGGTTATGCAGGAGATTGCACGCGTCTTAAAACCGGATGGCATATGCTGCATTATAGCACCGAGTGCAGGTCCAGAGCATAGGTGTCCAGTGGACTGCTATCGATTTTATACAGATGGTATGATTGCACTGGCAGAATATGTCAATATGAATGTGTTACATGCATTTACAGGAGAAGGCATAAGGAATCATAACAGAGACATCTTTCAGGATAACAGTGGAATATGGCATGATTCAATGCTGATTGCACAAAAGGGCTGGCGTTATCAGATATTAGACACTACAGGAAAAAAGAAAGTAGCTGCGTGGGGGACAGGAACGCTGGCTGCAAAATTGTGGAATAGGGTGCCTAATCTGGATATTCACATTGTGGTGTTTGTGGATAATGATATGACAAGGCAGGGAAGTTTTTTTCGCGGAATCAAGGTGATAGCACCCGACGAATTATGGAGGATAGATTATGACATAGTTGTCATATGTTCTCACTATGTCAAAGAGATAAAAGAACAGCTGATGAGGGAGCTGCAAATAGATATAAAGAGAATAGTTGTGTGTGAGGATTTCATATGATGCTGGGATTGAGAGATAAGCATATGATAGAAAAGATACAATATATGTATAGCAAGCTGGGAGATGCACTTTCCAAGGAAATATATATGGACAGGCTGTGTTACAGTATAACACATGATAACAGATATCTTGAGGATATGATCGGCAGGACAGTAAGAAATCAGGAAGAATGGAAAGGATTCTGCCAGTCTCTGATAGTAAAAGCAGTGGATTCTAAGATGTATTTGTTTGGCGCCGGTGTATGGGGAACAATACTCTATAATGAGACGAAAAAGTTTTTACAGTGGCAGGGCGTTTTGGATAATCATCCTATGGGAAAAACACTGGGGAATCTTAGTATTTATTCATTAGAACAATTCATAGATGTTTATGATGATGATGCAGTTATTATTATTACATCATATAAAAATAGTGCTGAAATGTTCACACAGTTACAGGAGATAGGAATTTCCAGGAAACAAATATTGGATGCAGCCAGCATAATTTACAAATTGACAGAAGGAGCAATATATTTTGATTTGGAAGAATTAAATCCACAGAAACAATATGAGATCTTTGTAGATGCAGGCGGATATGACGGGCTTACAACAAAAGGATTTTTAAACTGGTGTAATAGAAAAGGATATTCATACTGTTTTGAGGCAGATAATACGAATTTGCTGTCTGCAGAATACAATTTGGCTGAGGATATGGAATGCTGTGAAATCGTGCCCAAAGCAGTATGGTCCCAAAGCTGTTATTTGTCAATGTGTATGAAAGGAAATTGTGCATCCGCTGTCATCAAAGATTCAGGAAGTAATAATATTCAAAGGGTGGAGACAGTGACGCTGGATGATTATCTTGGAGATAAGCCAGTTACATATATAAAAATGGATGTTGAAGGTGCGGAGCTGGAAGTTATAAAAGGAGCAAAAAATATAATTATGAGGCAGCATCCAAGACTTGCTGTGAGTATTTATCATAAGATAGAGGACATTTGGGAAATTCCGGCTTTGATTTTGGAATACTATCCAGGGTATCAATTGTATCTGCGTCATTATTCATTTTCGCATTATGACACAGTTTTATATGCGATACCTTAGCAACTGTATTATAAGTATAATCTGATCCTAACAGCCGTCATCAGACAGGAATACGCTGACAGTTTGATTCGTGTTTTGTTAGACATGGGGATAGACCAGAAGCAGACCGTATGGAAGAAGCCAGTGAGAACATTCTAAAGTACATGTTTGCAAAAACAAGGGAGGGCAGCAGGATGCACTTTTTACTTTTCGGCACAGGTGATTATTATAACAGGTTTAAGAAATGGTTTCCCAGAGAAAATGTTCTGGCGCTGCTTGATAATTCTCCTGTCAGGCAGCATACCTTAGTTGATGGAATAGAGGTTTTGCCGCCGTCGGAGGGGATAAAACTAGATTATGACAGTATTGTCATTTTAAGTTTTTATATAAAGGAAATGCGGCAGCAGCTTTTAGAACTTGGTGTGGAAGAACGCAGAATCGTGCATTTTTATGATCTGCACTGGCTGATATATAATGATTCAGCGAAAAGGGATATACAATATTATGCATGTGCGGATAAAATGATTCTGTCTGATAACAGGGGGCATAACAGAATTTTGCTCCTGTCACACGATCTGGAACTGGGTGGACCGGCTCTGGCAGTATTTCATGCCGCAAAAGTGTTGAAACACACTGGCTATCAAGTGGTGGTTGCTTCTATGCAGGATGGTTTATTGAGAGATAAAATGGTACAAGAAACAATTCCTGTGGTGGTGGATGTGAATCTTCAGATAGAAACTATGGTGAATGCAGATTGGATAACAAATTTTGATTTAATCATCTGTAATACAATCAATTACCATATATTTTTGACAGAGCGTGCTGAGAATGTACCAGTTCTCTGGTGGCTTCATGATTCAGAATTTTTTTATCATGGTGTCAGACAGGAAGTTTTGCGTATGATTTCAACAGATCATCTTACAGTCTGTTCTGTTGGAAATGTACCAGCACAGGCGATTCATACATTTTTACCTGAACTGCCTGTGAAAGAGCTGCTGTATGGAGTGGAAGATACTGTATACGGGGAGGATTATGTGTTGTCTTGTGATGAAGTGAGGGACAAAATTCGCTTTGTTACAATCGGTTACATAGAGAATAGGAAGGGACAGGATATTTTAATACAGGCTGTCAGATTATTGCCGGAGGAGCTAAGGCAGAAGGCAGAATTTTATCTAGTGGGGCAGAAATCTTCTATGTTTGCAGGAAAACTGTTAGAGCAGACACGATTAATGCCAGAGATTTTTTTTATTGGAACGGTGGACAGGCAGCGTATCAATCAACTGTTAAAGAAGGCGAATGTGATGATTTGTCCGTCGAGAGAAGATCCAATGCCTACGGTTTGCGCAGAAGCCATGATGCATTCTGTACCCTGTATTTTATCTGATGCAGCAGGTACAGCAGCATACGTTGAAGATGGCGTCAACGGGCTTGTGTTTCAGAGTGAAAATGTGCAGGAACTTTCGGAAAAAATTAAATGGTGTATGAATCATATGACGCAGCTGAAAAAAATGGGAGAGGAATCCAGACGAGTATATGAGGCATATTTTTCCATGAGTGTATTTGAGCAGAATCTTTTGGGCATTGTGGAAAAGAGCATCTTACAATCCTGATTGGTACGCCTGTGAAAGCAGGAAGATGGAGTTTCGTGTGTCATTGCTTTGAGGATGGAGAACATACAGTAATGGATAATTTGAAACAGATTTTTAGTGATTATATTGATTGTCCGATTGCATTATATGGGCTTGGAATCGAAACAGAGAAGGTGCTGCTTATATTAGAAGGGACATTTCATATTGTTGGGCTGCTGGATAGTTTCCGAGAGGAGGGAGAGCTTTATGGAAAGCGGATTATACCCTTATCTGAATGTGTCCAACAGGAAGTAAAACTGATTATTGTTGTAGCGCGTCCCGGTTCGTGCAGGGCAATAGCAAAAAAAATTGGGAACTATTGTATTGAGCATCAAATACAATTGATGGATGTCAGGGGTAAAGATTTATGTATGACAAAGCAGGATAGCTATCGTTTTACCAAACAGGGAATTAGCAGAAAACAGTTGGCTGGGCTGGTTGATGACAAAGATGCAGTCAGCTTCGATTTGTTTGACACACTGATTATGCGTCAGGTGCTTTTCCCGTCAGATGTAGTGGAACTGACAGAAAACAGATTCAAGAAAAAGGGTATTTATATAGAAAATTTTCTGCAAAAAAGACAGCAGGCTGAAAAAGAATTATCTATAAAATATGCTCCCTCGTTAATAGACATATATCAATTTGTATTGGAACATTCTTCGCACGTCTTGGCGAGCGCGGAGGAACTGGCGCAGGTGGAATGGGAAATAGATTATGAACTGGTGACAGCAAGACAGGAGATGGTTGATTTTGCCGCAGAAATTTATAGAAGAGGGAAGCCTGTATATATTACAACTGATACTTATTATAGCAGGAACCAAATAGAGCAATTGTTTGCAAAATGCGGGATTACATGCTATACAGATCTCTTGGTGTCCTCCGAATATAAGACGGGAAAAACACAGAAGCTTTTCTGTCATCTAAGGGATATACTACAGGGAAATTCGTGTGTTCACATAGGAGATGACTTGGCTGTTGACGTGGAAAGCGCCGACAGATGCGGGCTCTGTGGCTGTCAGATTTACAGTGGAGTAGATTTGTTTGAGATGACTGGTTATCTTGGCATGTGGGAATATATTGAAAGTCTGTCGTCAAGGATAAAACTTGGAATGTTTGTGGCAAGGTTGTTTAACAGTCCATTTCAGTTTGAGACGCGAAATATGCAGCAAAGTGTCTGCAATGCATATGATGTTGGATATCTTTTTATGGCACCGATCATAACAGATTTTGTACTTTGGTTTAAGAAACAGGTTATGAAGAAGAGTATCAAAAATGTTTGGTTCTGTGCGAGGGATGGATATTTGATAAAAAAGCTTTATGACATGTTATGTGGTGATGAATTATCCGTTTATTTTCTATCTTCACGTGCGGCTGCCATCAGAGCAGGGATTGAGAATGAAGCAGATATTGCGTATGTGGATACAATGAAATTCAGCGGTACATTATCCCAACAACTGCGAGATCGGTTTGGAATCATTGTGAATGAAGATGTGTTAACAGGAAAAAAGCTCGTTGATTTTTCGCAGGATATTATAGAAAAAGCCAAACGATATAGGCATCATTATCAAAAGTATATTGACAGTATTGCAAAGGAATCAGGAGATATTGCTTTTTTTGATTTTGTGGCAAAAGGTACTTGTCAGATGTTTGTCAACAGGCTTGTGGACAACAAGCTGAGGGGATTGTATTTTCTTCAGATAGAAAAGTCATTTATGAAAGATAAGGCGCTTGACATTACGGCATTTTATGAGCAGGATGAATCACGGGAAAATGCCATATATGAGGACTATTATATTCTGGAAACGGTTTTGACTTCTCAAGAACCATCTATTGTGGGATTTCATGAAAACGGAACACCATGTTATACCCGTGAAACAAGAACACAGCAGGAGCTGAGATGCATTGAAAAAATGCAGGACGGTATAACAGATTATTTCCTGAAATATTGTAGTTTGTGTCCCAAGGACAAAACAGAGGCAGATCAGAAACTTGACGAGAAACTTCTAAATCAAATACATCGTATTCGGATTCTGGATGAGGACTTTTGGGCGTTGAAGGTGGAGGATGCTTTTTTTAACAGGATGACAAATATGTCAGATCTGATCTAGCACAGGAAATGAGGCTATCCAGTTTTTAGACAGGAGGAAAGTATAAAATGTACTTTGAATTGACGGCATCAATGATGTGTGCCAATTATGGAAATCTGGAAAATGAGATCAAACAGCTCGACGAGAGCGGCATTGATTCTTTCCACATCGACATTATGGACGGACGCTTCGTGCCAAACTACGCCATGTCTTTAAATGACATGAAATACATCGCCAGCGCGACAAAGAAACCACTCGACGTACACCTAATGATCGAACACCCAAACAATAATGTGCAGTTATTTCTGAATAATTTAAGACCCGGCGATACCGTCTACATTCATCCAGAAGCAGAGTATCACCCTTCCACAACGCTGCAAAAGATCATCAATGCAGGAATGATTCCCGGAATTGCCATCAATCCGGGCACCAGCGTAGAGACCGTGTATGAGATGCTCCGCATTGTGAAAAAGGTTCTCGTCATGACGGTGAATCCGGGCAATGCAGGACAGATGTACATGCCCTATGTCGGCAAAAAGATCTCACGTCTGCTGCTCCTCAAAGGAGAGATGTGCTTCAGACTCTACTGGGACGGGGCATGCAGTGCGGACAAGATTCTCAAGTTTGCACCGATGGGCATGGACGGGTTTGTGCTTGGCACGACACTGCTTTTTGGCAAGAAAAGATCATATAAAGAAATTATGCAGGAAATTCGCAAGTGCTGTGATGATATAGATTGATGGAGGGGAAACATGAACACTGCATTGATTTTATCAGGGGGGATCGGCGGCCGTATGGGGATTGAGATACCAAAGCAGTATATCGAGGTGCAGAACAGGCTTGTTATCTCGTATTCCATAGAGGTATTGTCGAGGCATGCCGGAATTGATGCGATACAGATTGTGGCAGCGCCGCAGTGGCATGAAAAGATTGTGGAATCTTTGACAACGTATGATAAGGATAAAAAGTTTCGCGGCTTTTCAGCACCGGGTGAAAACAGGCAGCTTTCCATATATCATGGATTGACAGATATTAGAAGCTTTGCAAAAGATTCAGATATCGTGCTGGTACATGATGCGGCAAGACCGCTGTTGTCTGAGCAGATAATAACGGACAGCCTGTCCGCGGTAGAGGGACATGACGGTGTGCTGCCGATCCTTTCCATGAAAGATACGGTATACAAAAGTGAAGATGGCAGGAGGATTGACGCGCTCCTTGACAGAGATAAGCTCTTTGCAGGGCAGGCGCCGGAGACTTTTCGCATTGGGGTGTACTATCAGGCGAACAGGAGACTTAGGTTTGATCAGATGTTAAGCATTAACGGCGCAGCGGAACCCGCATTTATGGCAGGGCTGGATATCGTCATGATTACAGGGGACGAGGACAATTTTAAGATAACGACGAAGAAGGACTTGGAACGGTTTGAGCGAATATCGGAAATGTCATTGTTAAAGGATTAAAAATATGGTATAATTCATTAAACTTTTTCTCCCTTTTCGGAATTGTGTATCCACTTGAAAATTAGTTTGTAAATATACATTGTGAACGGCAGGCAAATTTTTTACAATTTATACATAATATTGTTATTTGCGAAGGAGACGGCAGTATGAAAATCGCCATAGTGATATTGCTTAAAACGTTAGTAAATTATTTGATAATTACAACGATTGTAGATAGCTTCCTAATGGGGGTGCTACACTTTCATTTTTCAACGAAATGTAGGAAAAAGGAGTTTTTCATTACAAAAGCAAACAGAATAGACCTGCAAAATGGATACCAATGTTCTGCGTTTTCATCAGCATATATTTTAAGACATTGGGATATTGAAGAACATGGTGATAACTTATATAAAGTCATTCCCAATAAAATGAGAGATGGATGCGTGTACCCAAGAGGGATACTGATTATACTTTCCCAATATTGTTTTAAGGCAAAGTATTGCACCGGGAATATCGCTGCGCTAAAAAATGAAGTCAGCAAAGGGAATCCGGTAATTGTGATGATAAGGATACAGACGGATAAAAGCTGGCTGCATTATGTGCCTGTTGTTGGGTATGATGAACAATATATTTTTATTGCCGAATCATTAGCGGATTTTGCTAATTCCAATGAGCAATATTATAACAGAAAAATATCCGTAAAAGAGTTTAAAGAACTATGGAATACAAGTATGCTTAAAATGCCGTTTTACAGAAATACATATATAACAATATCTAAAATCTGAAGCAGCAGAGAAATCTCAATGGAAATTGGATATGAAGGCCCCGATATGAATTTTTCCTTGTAGCTGGCGGCTGATATATTGGGTACTCTTTTCCGAAAAGGGAAAACTTTTTAGGTATGAAAGGATATTTAAGGAGAGGTATGGTGGTTCTATATGGGAACGGTTATAACTGGACAGCGGCTTACATGGGAACAGATACGTACTGCTTATCCTGATCAATGGGTGGCTCTTTCAGATGTTAAATACATGAACGATGATGAAATAAATGTTGAATCTGCGGTTGTCATCTGCGGTATGGCTGACGGTGATTATATAGGGCAGCGTCTGGAATTTATGAGACAAGGCAGAATGTATGAATATGAGCGTACAGAAGATACGAGGGGATTTATGGGAGTGATGTTATGATTGAGCTTAAATTTCCGCTGAATATTACGCTGGATTCTCCAAGGCCAATTTTTAAGGCATACATTAACGGCGTTCCATTTCGATGTATGCTGGATACAGGAGCTGATCTTCCTGTATTTTGTAAAGGGAGGAATTTGTTTGAGGAACTTGTAAAGGGTATGCAGGGAATAGCTGAGTTTAAAACGCTGAAAGAACGCCAGATTTTTCAAAATCCGAGCCATTCTGTATCATAAAGTCAGAATGGCTCGGATATATGATTTACCGCTATTCGATTTAGTACCCAGCCCCATCATCGGCATTTTTAACGAGCTTGATCATCCGGCTTGTTCCGAGGCGGTCGGCGCCCAGACGGATAAACTCTTTTGCGTCGTCCAGCGATGCGATCCCGCCGGCTGCCTTCACTTTCACATTTTCTCCGACATGCGCCCGCATGAGTTTGACGTCCTCAAACGTGGCGCCCGCTGTCGAGAAGCCTGTGGAGGTCTTGATATATTCTGCGCCCGCGTTCGTGACAAGCTCGCACATTTTGATCTTCTCGTCCTCTGTGAGCAGGCAGGTCTCGATAATGACCTTCAAGATCTTGCCGTCACATGCCGCGTGAATCTGGCGGATTTCGTCCTCGATTTCCTGATACTTTCCATCTTTGAGCCAGCCGATATTGATGACCATATCAATTTCCACCGCGCCGTTTGCGATGGCGTCTTTGGTTTCATAGACCTTGACAGCGGTCGTGTGATAGCCATTCGGAAAGCCAATCACGGTGCAAATGGGCAGTTTGCCATTCACATAGTCTGCGGCTTGCTTGACATAGGCGGCAGGAATACATGCCGAGGCGGTGCCGTAGGTGATGCCGTCGTCTAGGATTTGGCGGATTTCCTCCCATGTGGCAGTCTGGGTGAGGAGTGTGTGATCGACAGTTTTTAAGATTTCATTGATTTCTTTTTGGTCCATGATGATAGTGTCCTTTCTATATATATCAATAATGAATATATCCATAATTACGCTGCATTTTTCTGCTTTATTGTAATTGGGCAAGCAGAGAGTGTCCGATGGTGCCCGCTGGCATCGGAATGCCAAAGTTGTCGGCAATGGTGGCGCCGATGACGGCAAAGGTTTCTGCATCTTCTAATTTTCCGCTGCCTGTAAGGGACGGAGAGTAGGCGAGCAATGGCACATCTTCCCGCGTGTGGTCAGTTCCGGTGTGTGTCGGATCGTTTCCGTGGTCCGCGGTGATGAGAAGCAGATCATCGTCCTTTAGGCGCTTTAGGAACGCACCGAGCTTCTCGTCAAACTTTTCAAGCTCCTGCGCATAGCCAGACACATTCCGGCGGTGTCCCCAGAGCGCGTCAAAATCGACGAGGTTGACGAAACACAGCCCGCGAAAGTCTCTCCCCGCGATCTCGATTGTCTGTTCCATACCGTGTACAGAGCTTTTGGATTTGTTGGATTCTGTGAGCCCCTCACCGTCAAAAATATCATAGATCTTGCCGACAGAGATGACATCGAGCCCCGCATCTTTCAGGGCATTGAGCGCGGTCTTGCCGTAGGGTTTGAGGGCGTAGTCGTGGCGGTTGCTGGTGCGCACAAACGCACCTTTTTTCTTTCCGACATAGGGTCTTGCGATGACGCGCCCGACCTTCCATTCGTCGCGCAGCGTCAGCTCTCTGGCGATTTCGCAGCAGCGGTAGAGCTCTTCCAGACCGAAAGTTTCCTCATTCCCGCAAATTTGCAGGACGGAATCTGCGGAGGTGTAGACGATCATGTGCCCTGTGGCGATCTCCTCCTCCGCAAGCTCGTCAAGGATTTCTGTGCCGCTGGCGCTCTTGTTGCCAATGATAACACGCCCGGTCCGCGCGGACAGTTCGTCGAGGAGTTCCTTGGGAAATCCCGTTTCAGTAAAAGTCTGGAACGGTTTCGTAATGTGCAGTCCCATCATTTCCCAGTGCCCTGTCATCGTGTCCTTTCCAGTGCTCGCTTCATGCAGCCGCGCATAATATCCTGTGGGATTTGGGGCAGGGGCCACGCCATGCAGAGAATGTAAGTTTGCGATTCCAAGCTTTTGCAGATTGGGTAGCTCGAAATGCGCTGTGCGCTGTGCAATATGACCCAGTGTGTCTGTTCCGGCATCGCCGTAGGCTGCCGCGTCTGCGGCAGCGCCAATGCCTAGAGAGTCAATGACGATGGTAAAGATTCGGTTGTATTTCGGATGTTCGTTCATAATTTTCAACTCCTTCCATTAAAACAACATGATGATACCGACAATCATCGCGCTCAGCATACTCACGAAGATACCGCCGAGCATCGCTCGAAATACCAGACGGGAGAGTGTGCTTTTCTTTTCGGGGCAGAGTACGGCAATACCGGACACGCAGATGCCAAGGCTTGACAGATTGGCAAAGCCGCAGAGGGAGATTGCGCAGATCATACCGGTTCTGGCATCTAGTGTATCGAGGATTGCGCCTAAATCCTGAAAGGCGACAAACTCGTTGACAATCAGTTTGTTGCCGAGCAGAGAACCCTCCATGAGCACATTGCCGCCATCGAGTCCCATCAGGAAGCCAAACGGCGCAAATACGTAGGAGAAAATTTGCTCCAGCCGGATTCCGGCAAAGCCTAGGAACATGTTCACAACTGCCACGATGCCAATAATGCCGACAAGGGAGGCGGCGATGGAAATAACCATCTGCATTCCAGTTGATGCGCCCTCTGCGATCGCGTCGATCACGTTTGCGTTATTTCCTTTATTGTCCATCTTTACATCGCTGATGGACTGTGCCGTCTCTGTCTGTGGAAGAATCATCTTGGCAACGAGGATACTTCCGACGGGAACCATAGCGCTTGCAATCAGCAGGTAATCCATCGGAATGCCGAGTGCGTGATAACCGCCGAGGATGGACACCGACATACTTCCCATTCCTGAGACCAGAATAACAAAGATTTCACTGTCGGTCAATGACCGAATGTATTTACTTACCAAAATAGGGCTGTCGGTCTGACCCAGAAACATATTTGCCACAGCGACAAAGCTTTCAACCTCTGTCGTGCCCATCAGTTTGCCAACGCCTTTGCCAATCCATTTCACCACAAATCCCAGCACACCGATATAGTACAAAAGACTTACCAGCGCGGATACAAAGATAATGTTGCCAAGGGTCTGCACGATGAAGATACTGCCCAGTGACGCGCTGTCCGCAAGGCTTCCAAAGACGAAGGACAGACCCTCCTGCCCGCAGTTGATGATGGCGGTGACACCGTCGGAAAGCACAGAGACAATGGTCTTTCCGATCGGTATTTTGACAAGTAACAAGGCAATCACAAACTGGATCACGACTGCGCGGAGCACTGTTTTCCATTGAATGTTCTTGCGGTCCCACGATAGCAGGAAGATAAGTCCTAAAATGACAATAATGCCGATGAAGTTCAGTAGTAGCTTCATGTGATGTGCCTCCTGTCCGCCCGGAGGCTTTATTTTTCGCGGTCTGCTGCGATAAGTTTACGGATTGCAAGGACCGCAGTCTTGATTGCGGATTCGGTGTCATGAATAATCGGATTTTCCATGCCCAGCGCGTTTCGCTCCTGATTGCCCACAACGAGGAAGTTCGAGCCGCAGCGAACACGAAGGTGGCTTGCCGCGATGAACAGGGCTGCGGATTCCATCTCAGAGGCTTTGCAGCCCATGCGTTTCCATGCCTCCCACTTATTTAACAGTTCGTAGCTGACGGGCATACGCTCTGGCTCATGCTGTCCATAGAAAGCATCCTTGCACTGCACAACGCCTGTGTGATAGGGATTGCCCAACTCTTTGCTCGCAGCGACGAGGGCGTTTGTGACATCCAAATCCGCCACAGCGGGGTATTCAATTGGCGCATACTCGCGGCTTGTGCCCTCCATGCGGACAGCGCCCGTCGCGATCACAATGTCGCCGCCTTTGACCTCGAGGTCGATGCCGCCGCAGGTGCCAACGCGTATAAAGGTGTCAGCGCCGCACAGCACGAGCTCTTCAAGTGCGATCGACGCAGATGGACCGCCAATGCCAGTGGAAGTCACACTCACTTTTTCGCCGTCGAGGGTTCCTGTGTAAGTGACAAACTCACGGCTGTCTGCAACCAGTCTGGCGTCCTCGAAATGCTTTGCAATTTTCTCACACCGTTTGGGATCTCCCGGCAAGATCACGTAGCGGCCGACATCGCCCGGACGAATTTGTAAATGATACTGTAATCCTACTTCACCTGAATAATTCTGCATAGTGTTTTCCTCCTTTTGGCAGTATGTACGCCTTGCGTTTCTTTTATACTTGATTAGACAATTCTTGTTGAGAGCACGCAGACGGGCATACATGAAATTAGTTTGTTTTTTATGATGTTTGCGGAACTTGATTGTAAATTAATCATAACATTATACTTGTATAAAAACAAGACACATTTTTAGACAAATTAGACAAGTTGTTTTTGGTTAAAATTGACGAATATCGGTGATCAAAAGGAGAAATATATAGATATTAATGCATTTAGATGTGTATGCAGGCAGATGTTCATGTAGACAACTGTATAGCTGGAACAGTATACAATCTAAAAGACAAGGTATATTTTTGAGTTTATTGACTTTTTACTTGTATAGTTTTATGATATAGGTAGTACATTTTTTTGATGTATGTAGTGTGAGAAGGCGGTTACTTGTCTAAATAGCTGTCACACCGAAAAATGCAAAAGACAGGCGTTTTTCATCACGTTGGCTAGTTTTAAAATGAATAGAGGTATGATATGATCAAAGAGAACGAATTTGAAAATGAAAATAAAGAAAGTAGTGAAGGCAAAGAAAGGAATGAAAATAAAGAATTAGATGAGAGTAAAGAAAGTAGTGAAAATAAGGAAGCAAAAGAAAGTAAATTAAAACATGTCAGGGTGTATGACCAGCTCTACGAGATGATTCAGAACGGGACATTTCCGCCCGACTCGCGGCTGCCGTCAGAGACCGTGTTGTCCGCGCAGCTGGATGTGAGCCGCATGACACTTCGAAAGGCGCTGACGCTGCTGCAGGACGATGGTATGACAAGGAATGTGCAGGGGGTCGGGCATTTTGTGTGCCGCCAGCCGCAGACTGGGCAGGAACAGCATCCGGTCAACATGCCGCAGCACCCTGTCTATTCGTATTGTACGGAGGAATTAGATGCCGTGGAGATGGCGTTTCGCATTGAACCGCCGACAAAGTCCATTTCAGATGTTCTCAAACAGTATACGCCTGCCGTAGTCATTGTAGACCGCTGGTACAAACAAAAGGGCGTACCGCTTGCGTACTCGCTGAGTTTTCTGCCAATTGGACAGGTCGGTGAGGAGAAAATTGACTTGAACCAGCCCAGCCAATTACAGGAGTATCTGGAGAGACAGTGCTATGATGGGAAAAATTGTTTCCGGCGCATCTGCTCGCACTCGACCGCAGGAAACTTTACGGCGCTGACCTATACACTCTCAGACGACAATTCTTTCCTGCTGGTGCAGGAGAATATCTCAGATGCAGACGGAAGGATACTTGTCTCAAGCAAACATTATATCCCATCAGGACTGTTTCGGATTGAGATTTGTATATAATTTTTATTACAAACTTATGTTTGATCAGAAAGGAGATTCGAATGCAACAACCAATGATTGATGAAGCAAAACTGCCGGAGGTAAAGCAGATTATTTGCGAAGCAGATTCGATTATGTCAAAGCTGTACTGTAACGAGAACGAAGATTTGAGAAAGGACTTGGAACAACTGCAAATCAGGTTAAGAAACCTAACTGGGGATCAACAACTGCAAATCAAAGAGTATTGGCACTATGATGAGGCGGTAAGTCTGGATACCGCTGCCAGAAGTGCACTCATGTGTCCACCCCAAAAGGAGGATTTGACGGACGAACAGATCAAAGATATCGTTGTCCATATTCTTGATCATGATGAGGCGAAAATGGACTGGTGGCTTCTGTACTTGGAGGTGAACACGGGTCTGCCGGATTTGTCGGATTATATTTTCTATCCCAATTTGATCGGCCTTGACGGCGATCCGTCTATGGAGGAAATCGCAGAGAAGATTATTGAGGACAGAAGGCAAGGCGTTAAAATATTTTTATGAAAAATAGCTTGCGTTTTGGCAAATCCTGTGCTATACTGACTAAAATTTTAAGGAACAATAAGTTAGAGAAACTTTTCCTATTTGATTTTTGATTTGAGCCGCAGAAGGCGGCATGGAGGATTATGATGTTTCAGCACAATACAAACCTATTTATTTCGATTATTCCGCAGTTTCAGATTTTTCAGCGTACAGCCATAGAGTAAACCGATCAACATGAGATGGGATGCATGGCTGTAGGACGAAAAGTCTTATTTGGCTATGCGGTCATCGAAAGGTATTGTGTATTTGTAATAGACAAGAAGCCGCATGGTATATACATTTCAGTGTATGTAACATGGCGGCTTTTTTTGTACCCTGACGGATACAGACAATATGTGGCGCGTAAGAGAAGAAAAGGAGTATGGGGGACGGCAATGAAGAACTGTATGCTTGAGAATTTAAAAAGTATCATGATACTGCTGCGCAGTGATATTCAAAATCGAAGGGGAAAAGAGCTCGTGCATCTGTATCATCAGGCGTTTCAAAATCAGATGAGCAACGGCGAAATGTGTAAGAAAATGATTGAGATGATGCCAACGTGGCAAGGCTGGCTGAATTGCGGCGAAACGCCTGACTGGTTTGTGCAGGAAGATGTGGCTGCGTTTATCAATATGGCATTGGAGGTTATGGAGGAGACTTTGCACGCTGGCGAATTTGAGATGGCATACGATCTTGCAGATCTGCTGCACGTTGTGCCGGATGTGATTGCGAAGAATGACAAAGCGTCGATGAAAAGATACTGGAAAGTATTTGTGGTGAAATTTCATCAAAAATGGAACTGCAATATATTTCATAAATTTTATTGAGGAGGGATTGACGATGAAGGTGATCGAGGCAGAGGACTTATCCAAAAATTTTCGGGTGAAGCGCAAGGAAAAGGGAATGCGCGGCAGTATCCGGTCCATTTTTCACCCAGAGACAGAGGAAATCTGCGCGGTGGACAGTGTGTCTTTTGGCGTGGAGGAGGGTGAAATACTTGCATTTATCGGTCCAAACGGAGCTGGCAAGAGCACGACAATCAAAATGCTGACAGGTATTTTGTACCCGGACAGCGGGCATGTGGAGGTGCTCGGCATTGATCCGGTGCGCAAAAGACGGCAGCTTGCGTATCAGATTGGGACGGTATTTGGCCAGAAAGAACAGCTCTGGACACATTTGACGCCGTATGACAACTTTCGTTTTTTCGGTGCGATTTATGACTTGGACAATGATGCGGCAGAGTCGCGCATTGCTGAGCTGGCAGAGATTTTTGAACTGGGTGCGTTTATCAATACACCAGTTCGGAACTTGTCGCTGGGGCAGCGTATCCGCTGTGAGATCGTGGCGTCACTCATTCACAGGCCCAAAGTTTTATTCTTAGATGAACCGACGATCGGATTAGACCCTGTTGTCAAGGAAAATATCCGTGTATTAATCAAGCAGATGAACAGGGAATTGCACACGACTATTTTCCTGACAAGCCACGATATCGGGGACATCGAGAAGCTCTGCAAGCGCATTGTCATCGTGAATGCCGGACAGATTGTGCTTGATGACTCGATGGAACACCTAAAATATCATTATCTAAACAAGAAAATCGTCGAGGTAAAGTTGCAGGAGGAGGCGCTCTGGCCGCCGATGGAGGGGATTACGATTCTAAAGAAAAAGGGCGGCAATATCAAGTTTGAGGTGGATACTGCAATTTTAAAAATTAATGATGTGCTGCGCGGCATCAACGCAGAACACATTCAGGATATCAACATTTCCAATATTCCGCTGGAAAACATTATTATGGAAATCTACAGGACAGAGGGGAGGGCGGATCGTTTATGAGAAAGTATGTGGTCATTTATCGCGCTGTTTTTATTGAAAATTTGCAGTACACTGCCAATATTGTGATGGGATTTATCGCTTACTTGATACTGAGCGTTGTGTTTCTCAATCTGTGGGGCTATATGTATGATGCGCCGGGGGAGTTGATTGCCGGATATACGAAGGAGCAAATGATCTGGTATGTGATGATCACGGAGATGATTTGGTTTGGCGCACGCTCGTCCACCGTCAGGGAACAGGTGGCGGCGGATATCCGCGGCGGGAATATCGCTTATCTGATAAATAAGCCCTATTGTTATCCGTTCTATATTCTTGCAAAATATACGGGGGAGTGGAATATTCAGTTATCCATGTACGCGGGACTTACCGCAGTGGTCGGCTGCATGATGGTGGGAGCGCTTCCAAACTTTCATTGGAGTACGCTTGCGGCGGTAGTGCCCTGCATTGTGCTGGGCATGACAATTCATGCAGTGTTTAAAATATGCATCAGTATGCTTTCGTTTTGGATTGAGGACGCGAAGCCTTTTCAGTGGCTGTATGACAAGCTGATTCTGGTGGTGGGAACGATTTTTCCCGTGGAAATCTTTTCGGCGGCCGTGCAGCCTGTGCTGAAGCTCACGCCGATCTATACGGTCTGCTATGGGCCGGCGAAGCTGATTGTGGATTTCAGTGTGGAAAAGTATCTGGAAATTCTGCTGGCGCAGGTGCTGTACTTGGCGTTTGGCAGTGTGATTTTGCTCTGGATTTATGAGAGAGGAGGGCGGAAGCTGTATGTTAACGGCGGTTAAGAATCAGATGCGGGTGTGCGCGCTCGCAGTCAAGTACAACATCATGCGGGAGATGCTCAACAAAGTGACTTTTTTGACGAATATTCTGTTTATGATGTTCAACAATGCGACTTTTATCGTGCAGTGGGTGATCTTGCTGCGGCTGAGGGAGGATGTCGGCGGCTATACGATGCGTGAGGTGATGCTCTTGTGGGGGCTTGCGGCGAGCAGCTTTGGGCTGTCACACTTATTGTTTTCAAGGGTGTTTTCTCTGCCGGAGCTGATTGTCAACGGCAAGCTGGATGCCTATCTGGTGCAGCCCAAAAATGTTCTGCTCAGCGTGATGACCTCTGCGACTTCCGCGTCTGCCATCGGAGATTTTTTGTATGGGCTGGTGCTGATCTGCATTTTCTGTTTCAGTGTGAGACGGCTGCTGTTGTTTTTGCTGTTCACTGTGACTGGGGCGTTGATTATGACAGATTTTGCGCTGCTGATGGGCAGTCTGACCTTCTGGTTTGTGCGGGCGGAGATGCTTGGCAGCAATATTGTGGCCAGCGCGATTACATTTGCGACTTACCCAGACGGTATTTTTCATGGCGTATCGCGTTTTCTGCTCTATAATATCATACCAGTGGGCATGGCGATATATCATCCAGTACACATTATGATAGCGTTTGATGTGCGTAAGCTGCTTGCGGTGCTGGGGTATTTAGTATTTTTGTCAGCAGCGGCGGTGTTTGTATTTTATCGCGGTCTGAGACGGTATTCCTCCAGCAGTTTGATGCAGTCCGGGCGGGTTTGAATTCTAATTTTTTTCGATACGGGCGATTTGTCTTGCCCATGTTTTTTCAGTCTGTGTGATGAGAAAGTTGCGAAGCATATCCAGATTTTGATTGGAATCCCATGCTTCCAGCGCTTCGAAGTAAGCCCTGCGGTCCTCCTCATGAATGATGATGGGCGGGTGATTGTGCAGAATGAGGAAATAGTTCATGGCAAGCCGCCCTGTGCGCCCATTCCCATCAGCAAATGGGTGAATATTTTCAAATTTGGCATGGAAGTAAGCCGCAGCAGTCAGTGCATTTTGTTCGGATACGTTTTGCAGCTCACAAAGCAGTTCGCAAAGTTCTTCCTGTACGTCCTCGGGTGCGGCGCCTACTTCGCTCTTTCCGGTTACAAAGTCGTGGCGTTTGTAAGTACCGGGACGTTCACCAAGCTGCCATCGGCGAGGATCGTAGGTGTTTTGGGTGAGTAACAGTTGCATTTTTTGGATAAGATTTTCGTCGAGTACATGTCTTTCTTGAAATGCTGTCAGAAAGTACTCATAGGCATCTCTGGAATTGCGGATTTCAAATAGAGTGCGCAGATCGCCTGTGTAGGAGGTCACGCCATCGTGCTCAAAAATTTCCCTTGTATCGTGATAGGTAATCCGATCATTTTCTATTTTTCCAGAGTGGTACGCAAAGGAGATGCTCTGTCCATTGAGCGCTTCTGATAATTCGGCGTCAGAGGTGATATGTTTCTGTCGCCATAATGCGAGGGCTTTTTCGTAATCTGTCATGGTATCACTTCCTTCTATAATATGCTGCATTTAAAATTGTATGGTATGTTTGACAAACATTTTTATGCACACGGAAAAACGGTGCAGCGAAAGCAGCCCGCGTCCGGGGCGAGGAGGGAGAAAATGAATCTTCTCTACTCGATTAAAGACAGTATAACACAGTGTGGTATAAAAGTCTATTTGGGGCTTTGGACTATTTGTCCAATGCAGAAAGGATAGATGTGTGCTATAATCTTTTCATGAATCAATAGTGTGAGAAGTAATGTATGAAATCTGATTGCGGCAGTTGTTCTCAATGTGTTATAATATGTTTATACAGAAATCTTGCGAGAAACGAAGCATTTTGTCCAAGGCTGTATTGCAATATGGAAAGGAAAAAATTTACCTCTTCGAATTGATTTGCTGATTATTCGAAAAAAGCCGGGGGAGGTTATCAAAAACGAAATAGGTACATTTTTCCTTGGACATAATATCATAGAGTATAAGTCGCCTGATGACAGTATGAATATTGATACTTTTTATAAAGTATTGTCTTATGCCTGCCTGTACAAAGCAGATACGGATACTGTAGACGAAATTCTGGATACAGATATCACCGTTTCGTTGATTCGTGAGCGTAAGCCTGTGAAACTTTTGCAGCAGTTGGAAAAGAAATATCAGGTAAAACAGGAAGGGAAAGGAATTTATCGTATTGATGGAATGTTGTTTCCGATGCAGGTCATTGTGACAAGGGAACTTGAAACAGACCGCCATATCTGGCTGAAATCATTAACGCGGAATATAGACATCGTTCAGGCGGAAGAACTACTGGACAGTTTTGACCGGCTTGAAGCGGAGGAAACGCGTGCGAAGGCAGCCGTAGTAGTGAATCTAGTGTCGGATCTTAACAGTGGAGTCTTTGAACAAATCGTTAATGGAGGTGGTCGAATGAGTGAGGCATTGAAGAGAATGATATTGCCAGAGCTGGGGGAACTGAAAGAACTGCTTGCAGATAAGATCGCTGAGCTCGCAGATAAGGACGCTGAGATTGCGGATAAAAATGCTGAGATTGCGGATAGGGACGCTGAGCTTGCGGATAAAGATGCCAAACTAGCAGATAAAGATGCTGAGCTCGCAGCTTTGAAATGTATATTGGCTGAAAAGGAGAGGCAGCGCTGAAAACACTAACTCAGCAGCTTTGAGATAAAATGAAGAAAAAACAGACCAATCCATACAGCGTGGTGCCTGAGATACAGGAGGCATGGGCATGCGGATTCAGATGCATTTGGAGATCAAAGACAGAGGCAGTACCCTCTGTCTTTTTTGTGCCGGCTATATTTTCGTCAAAATTAATTGTACATGATACTCATTTTCTTCACCGTTTAGATTTTTGGTCTTTAATTCAAAGAAAAGGTTATTTTGCAATTCGTCAAGGTCTGCTTCTTTGATCAGATCGCCAGACACTTTCCCGATTTCATCAGAAATATTGATCGTTGCTCCTGTTAGATCTTCTACACAATTGCACAGCAAAATTCTGTCTTTATCATCGGACTGTAGATACACCGATACTTTCCTTGCGTTTCTTCAAGATTACCGCCATAGAATATGTCTTTTGTATCGCTCAAAACAATGACGCCGTTGGAAATTGTAAAGAACTCATTTTCCCCGCGAAAGGAATATACATGAGATTGTTCCGCTGCTGGCGCTATGCCACAACCTGAAAACAGGCAGGAATAAACCAGCATTATAGCGATCGTTTTTGGTATTGTTTTCATTTTTTTATCTCCAAATAAATATCTTTCGCATCCTTTGGCAAGTTCCGCACATGTTCAAGAAATCTCCGCGCTGCCTTTCCTTCCGCGGCATGATAGGCATATCCTAGTCTGTTTCCCACATACACTGCTGTCTGCTCAAACAAATCGCACATATGCAGCACCGCCGTCCATGCTTCTGCAACATTTCCACCAAAGTAAGTATTCAGGTATGCTTGATACTCGTCTGCTTCAAGCCACTTGTATAAGTACTTTGCAGACTTTCCGACACTGATCTGAAAATTCGTCAAAAGACCTGCTTTCCAAGAGAGCATTTTTTCTAACTGTTTGCGAACGACAAAGTTGGTCATGTCCTGCACGTAGGGCATCTCTTCCCGCCACAAGCCCTTTGCGAGATTGTTGCTGCACCACCAGAACTCGTTGGCACATGCCAGAAACTGTGCTTCGGTGGGCTTTTTGACATGATAATCTGCATCTGTCGCTTCTGGCACGGGTGGAAGAATATTTTCCTGATCTACGAGAATCCGACAAAGTTTATCATCATGAATATGTTCTCTGGCAAACTGAATTGTCTGTACGGTAAGGTCAATCCGCACACCATCTTCGAACTGCATCAGCCAGCCGTAATGATTATCCTTATCATTTGGATATTCTGGGTTTTCGTCGGGATACTGCATATACAGGATTTTGCCAAACTTGTGAATCCAGTCCTTGTCCTCGATAAAGGACTGGGTGTCCCGCACCACATACACAATGTCGTAGTCCTGAAAAATATCTTTAGGAACGTTCGGATTTGTCCGTGAACCATTCATATAGACTGCGCGTATTCGATCGTCTGCCCTTGCGATCTCCATAAACAACGCATACATTTGCTCTTCATTCCGCATAAGAAGCCTCCCAATTTAGGAATAAATTATTTATGACATTATTTTACTATAAGTGCGTGCGCAATGCCACTAAATTTTCGTAAATTGTAAAAATTTTCCTTGAGATGCGGCACTTTTTATGATTCTTTCGGCAGTGCTGTGCGGGTAACAAAATTTTAAGGAACTTCAAAGGAATTTAATAAAAGAAGCATAGCGCTTGCTGGGGAATTATGGTAGGATAATTTGACAGAGCTTACATTGAAAGGAGACAGCAGCAATGTTCAAATTTTTGATCTGTTTTATCGCGGGGATTGGAGCGGGGCTGGGAACTGGATTTGCGGGCATGAGTGCAGCGGCGGTGATCAGTCCGATGCTCATTACATTTCTGGGAATGCCGGCATATGAGGCAGTTGGCATAGCGCTGGCAAGTGATGTGCTGGCGAGCGCAGTGAGTGCGTACACGTATGGAAAAAATAAAAATCTTGATATCCGAAACGGCATGGTCATGATGATCACGGTGTTGGCATTTACGCTTTTTGGGAGTTGGATTGCAAGCAGGGTGCCTAACACGACGATGGGAAGCTTCTCGGTGTTTATGACGCTGTTATTGGGAATAAAGTTTATCGTGAAACCTGTCATGACAACGAAGGAAGCGATGGCGGCAGTCAGCACAAAGAAGCGGGTCATTCAGTCTGTTATCAGTGGAATGATCGTTGGGTTTATCTGCGGGTTTATCGGTGCAGGCGGCGGAATGATGATGCTGTTGATCCTGACGAGTGTCTTAGGCTATGAGCTGAAAACAGCCGTTGGGACAAGTGTGTTTATCATGACCTTTACGGCGCTGACGGGTGCAGGCAGTCACTTTGCAATCGGCGGGCTGCCAGATCTGTGGTGTCTGGTGTTCTGCGTCGCATCGACTTTGCTGTGGGCGCGCATCGCAGCGAAGTTTGCAAACAAGGCGAGTGCTGTGACATTGAACCGGGCGACAGGCGTGGTGCTCGCCGTCCTCGGCGCGGCGATTCTTGCGGTGAATATCATGACAAAGTAAAGGGGCGGGTGTCTAAGTAAGTGACGATTCATGCGGCGAATATGACGACGGAGTAATAGATCAGGCGTCTAAGCGGTGTACAAAAAACACTGCTTAGACGCTTTTCTTTGTGCTTGTCAGGTGTGCATTCGCCGGTACTCCTTGGGGGTGACACCATATTTTTCTTTGAAGAGGGCATAGAAGTGCGTGCGGTTTGTGAAACGCAGCTTTGCGGCGATGGCGCTGATGGACTGGCTCGTTTCTGTCAGGTACTGCGCCGCTTTTTTCATGCAGAAGGTCAAGCCATAATCATAGAGACACATGCCAGTAAATTTGTTGACAATGCGGTTGAGGTAGTCGCCGCTGTAATGAAGCAGTTGTTCAAGCTCGCTGCGTGTCATGCGCCCGTCACTCTCCTCAAAGAGCCGTGTGATGCGTGAAAAGAGCAGGAAATCGCTGTTTGTGTCAAGACGCAGCGTCGTACAGTGATAGTCGCTTGGCGCTGACAGATAGGACAAAAGACTGCACAACTGCCCGCAGAGCTGATAGGAGGCGCCAAAAGATGAAAATAAAAGAGTCTGCATCATAGCTTCTGCGATGGCATGAAGGCGCGCTGCGGGCATGCGGTTCTGATAGGCTGGAATAAAATCCAGATAAGCCCGCTCGCCGGGGTGCGTGAGATCGGCGGTAATAAAATCATATAGAATCGTGTCGTAGATTTTTTTCTCGCTTGAAAACAGGGCGTTTTGTGCAGAATCAAACAAAGTTGTAATGAAATCGGGAGATATGCCAATAAATAAGACACTGCACTGTGACGTATAGCGCTCCATGTGGTGCAGATTTCGGTTGATGAGGCAGCATGAGCCGGCAGGATACAGATAGTCCCTGCCCTCTATTTTCTGCGTGATGGTTCCGCGAAGGACGATGACCAATTCAAAAAAATCATGCAAATGCGGGGCGTTTTCTGCATAGGAATAATTTTTAACCGAGAGCGCTTCCTGATACAGTACAGCCTTCTCAAAAGACACGGTCACGATATTGACATAATCCTCTGGTTTGCCGCCGTCACAGTATTCTAATGTGAGCTGAAAGGGCACATTCATGTGATAGAAACGGCTGAAATCACTCTCGCCGTTGCGGACGTTGATGGAGGAAGCGCCGCTGTCAAGCACCTTCTGCATATCAGAGGCGTTTGACACAAATGTTGTCTCTCGTTTCTTCTTTTCTTCCATAATCGAACAAGCCTCCATACAGAAAATATCAATCCCGAATATGATACAGTTTGGGCTGGTTGAAACCGCTTTGTGATATTGCTGGACAAGAAGCAATCCAGTACAATACATATTATAGAAAACTTTGACTTGCTTGTAAAGGAAATAAAGCGGTATTAAAATAAGAAAGGCAGGAATCAGATCATGAAGCGATTGCACAAAAAAATAACTGCGCTGTGTCTCAGCCTCAGTCTTTGCGCTGCTGTTTTGGCAGGGTGCGGCGCACCAAAGCAGGTATCTACGGAAACGCAGGCGGAAGTGTCCACGCAAGCACCGGCGCCAGCGGAAACGCAGGAGGCCGCACAGACCGAAACGACCCAAGAGATCTTGGCGCAGGTGGAGGAGACGGCAGGAAAAATGCCGGAGGGAGAAATTTACATAGAGCCTGTTGAGGGGATTTCAGACGATTTTATCCGTGGTATGGATGCATCTTCCGTTCTGGTTGAGGAGAACAGCGGTGTGAAGTACTACAACTTTGATGGCGAAGAGCAGGACGTTTTTCAGACATTGGCAGAAGGCGGCGTCCGTGAAATCTCAGAAAAATATGAGAAGGATATTTCGATTGCGATTCATTACACGCGGATTACGGACAAAGCACAGGTGGACAGTCTGGTAGCGAATCTGGAAAAGTCAGAGATGGACTATGATATGATCGGACTTTCGTTCTATCCGTTCTGGGACGGGTCGATGAGCAACATGCAGCGTGTGGTTGAGCTGATTCAGGAGAGATATGGCAAGAAGGTATTTATCGCGGAGACTTCCTATTGTTACACGTCGGAGGACGGTGACGGCAGTGGAAACAGCCTTGTCGGTATAGATGATTTGGCTGAGGGATATCCGGCGACAGTGCAGGGGCAGGCAAGCATGGTGCGCGATGTCTGTGCGGCAGCACATGAAGCTGGCGCGCTTGGCGTGTTCTACTGGGAGGGCGTATGGCTTCCAGTCGGGGAGGCGACAGCGGACAATTCCCCTGTTTGGGAAAAATATGGCAGCGGCTGGGCGAGCAGTTATGCGGCGGACTATGACCCGGAGGACGCTGGATTGTATTATGGCGGCTGTTCGTGGGATAATCAGGCAATGTTTGACTTTGAGGGGTATCCATTGGAATCTCTGAAGGTATTTAAATACTTAGAAACAGGCTGCGCGGCGCCGCTGAAGGTGGATTCAGTACCAGCGCTTCATGTGACCTGCAACGTCGGCGGTGAGCTTATTTTGCCAGAGCAGGTTGATGTGATCTATAATGACCGCTCAGCAAACAAACCGTCCGCAGTGACATGGAATGCGGCGCAGCTTGCAGCAATTGACATGAATGCTGGCGGTGTCTATGAGGTCACTGGATCGCTGGAAGATGGCACTGCGGTTACGGCTACCGTTGAGATTAAGATGGATAACCTTGTGCGGAATCCGAGCTTTGAGGACAGCGATACCTCTATGTGGAAGGTCACATATGAGGGCGCTGACAATCCGACGGATTATCAAGTCAATGAGGCGGACGCACACAGCGGTGAGGTTGCGTTTCATTTCTGGTCGGAGGATACAGAGATGGACTTTTCTATCGAACAGGAGTTTACAGATTTGGAGGCGGGCACATACCAGCTTATGACCTACGCGCAGGGCGGTGATATGACGGAGGGGGCCGCTATGGAGTTGTATGCGATGACAAGTGACGGGGAGCAGACAGAACCGTTTATGGTGACAACCTACAAGGACTGGAAAAATCCCACAATTCCGCAAATCAAGGTTTCAGATGGCAGTCTCACGATTGGGGTGCGTATCAGATGCAATCCTTTGAGCTGGGGAACGGTAGATGATTTTGTATTGAACAGAGTATCAGACTGATGAAATCTAAAAATGGCACATCGCATGATGTGTCATTTTTGTGCCTGCACTTTTTCCACCAGTACTTTTTCGATTAGCTTTTTGTAAATCCATGTCACAAACCAAGGCTCTTTGGGCACTTTTAATGCGTCCTCAAAGGACCACCACTGTACGGCTTGGTTTTCGTTTTCATTCACAAGCAGCGCTTCATTTTCGTCTGCTTCCGCCAGATAGGTAACGTTCATGTGCAGATGGCTGGATACGTAATTTCCGTTTTTGATATGGCCATCGACCGTTAAGATTTCCAGACTGAAAATATCCGGGCGCACGAGGACGGCGTGCCGAACGCCGGTTTCCTCTTGCAGCTCGCGCAGTGCCACCGCGCGCAAATCTTCGATGCCGTCTGCGTGGCCGCCAATCCATGACCATGAGTCGTAGATATTGTGATACACCATCAAAGTCTTTGTGCGCGCCTTGTTGACTGTCCAGATGGAAGCTGAAAAATGGGCAGTCTGGTTTTCACGGCTGAGATAATCTGGGTGATGTGCCATATAGTCGAGCATACGCGCCCGATCGAAGGCTTCCTGCTGGCTGCAGGGCTGGTAGTTTTTTATTTCCTGTAAGAGCTTCATAGAGTCGGCTCTCCTTTCCCGATGCTTTCGTACAGCGGATATTCAGTGACGGGCAGTTTGACTTGCCAGTTTTGCTGACAGCACTGCGGTCAAACGTCAGCACAGACACCGCTGCGCCGGCGTTTGTGAGGCAGCACTCTCAAAAAAGATTCAGCGTCAAACAATTCAAAACTTGATTTTCGTTACATTAGATGATATCAGTATAACATTTCGTGGCGCTGATGTATACAGTTTTTCAAGAATGTAGTAATATAGGTGGTAACGCGGTTACTGTTCACAGGTCAGGAATGCGCTGAACTGCGCATTCCGTGAGAAAACGTATAGCTTGCAATGCAAAAATCCATTTGCGAAGCAAATTTTGCATGGATTTTTGCCTGTTACTGGAACGGAGTGAACAGTAACGTAACGTGCCTTCTAAGTTAGTCAATTCAAATTTTCCTACAATTTTCCTATAATTCCTTAAACCAGTTGACAAGCTGGTCTACTAATTATAGAATGAAAATAGGTTTACAGTCAGTAGAACGGAGGAAGTCATGATGGAGTACAAATTAGGCGAAATCGAAATGAAGTTTGCAGATTTAATCTGGGAAAATGAGCCAATCACGTCAGGCGAGCTGGCAAAACGCTGTGAAAAAGCACTCTGCTGGAAAAAATCGACCACCTACACGATACTGCGGCGGGTGTGCGACAGGGGATTGTTCCGCAATGACAGTGGTATTGTGACTTCGTGCGTGTCTAAAATGGAATTTTTAACCAAACGGAGCGAACAGTTTGTGGAGGATACTTTTGAAGGCTCCCTGCCAAGGTTTCTGACTGCGTTTACTGCGGGCAAAAGACTTTCGGAGAGGGAGGTGGCAGCGCTCAAGAAAATTATAGAGGCAAACAGCCGGTGAGGTTCGTGTGAGAAGAACGAAGTTTTACACTGAGAAATGCCTGAAATACGGTATTTCGAATCTGGATTTCAGCCGCGGTAAAGACGGCATGAAGGAGTAATATGAGCGTTTGTTTAGAAAGGAGATGCACAGGAATATGATAGTACCAATTATATTTTCAAGGGTTCTCACAATGAGTCTGACGGGTGGAATTGTGATTGTACTGGTGCTGGTTATACGGTTGTTCTTGGCGCGTCTGCCGAAAATATTCAGTTATCTATTGTGGGGTGTGGTGCTGCTAAGACTGTTGTGTCCGGTTTCGTTTTCGTCTGGATTGTCTGTTTTTCAGGTGATAGCTCATGCTGGTATAATACAAACACAAAGCAATGAAGCGCAGGCATTGCCGCTTCGCTTCCCGACTGTGAATTGGAATGCGGATTCATATGCGGATACGAATGCAAATAACACATCAGTTTTTTATGTGGAGGGGAAAACAGGAAGCAATGCGAACCCAATGACAGCACTAGATGTATTTTATAATAAGAAAGAAGCCGATATGTCAGGGCATGATTCCCCAAGCAATGTCCAGACAGCCTGTGCAACGGTCTGGCTATTGGGAAGCATTGTTTTATGGCTTTATAGTATTGTCAGTATCATTCGACTAAAACGTCAGTTGATTGGCACAGTCCCCGACCAAAAGAGTGCCCACAACAATATTTATCTGTGTGATTATATCCACACGGCATTTGTGATGGGCGTGCTGCGTCCGCGGATTTATCTGCCAACCACGCTCACGGAGACAGAGCGCCATTATATCCTGCTTCATGAGCAAACACATATTAGGAGAGGCGATCATGTTCTTCGTCTGCTGGCGTTTCTGGCGCTGTCGCTTCATTGGTTTAATCCACTCGTCTGGTGTGCCTTTTTCCTGTCAGAAAAGGATATGGAAATGTCATGTGACGAGGCGGTGATGCGCCAGATGGGCACCGATTTGCGGGCAGCGTACTCTGCTTCTTTATTAAATCTGGCGAGTGGAAAAAAGGTTTTTGCGGGGGCGCCGCTTGGCTTTGGCGAGGGCAGTGTGAAGAGCCGCATCAAGAATATTATGCGGTATCAAAAAACAGCAGTGTTCGTTGCCGTTCCGGGATTTGTGCTGGTGGGGATTGTGCTGGTAGCGCTTGCAAGCAATCCTGCCAGAGACAGCGCAGTGAGCGCGGACGGGAACCAAAACGAGGAGGAAAGCAGAGACTCTTGGGGCACTCATATAAATGAGAAGCCGCGCGGGGAGGATTGGCATCGGGAAAGCGCTGCGGACGAGCAGAAGCAGAACGCAGCTTCGCAGGCGTCGTCTGGCGCGGCAGAAGCAGAGGGCAGCGGAGAAAGAATGATGGTGTCTCCGGTGGTGGTGACGGACCAGATGGTGTGTGATATAGATGGCCCTGTTTTGGATTATGCAGATCACAAAACGCTGATATTTCATCATGATTTTGGACTTTTTATCTATAATATTGGCGAAAGCAGGCTTGACAGCACCGTCAATTTAAAAGAGCTGGGGTGCCTTGATGCAAAGGGGCGGCTAAACTGTGAGATTTTTGTCACAGAGGATGGACAAAGGGTTGATCTGCATCCACTGGACACAGACAGGCTGTATGTGTATAATGTCACCGACAGACGGCTGACGCAGGAGGCGTATGATGGCACATATTACGAGGAGCACAACATGGACTTTTTCGTATCGCGAAACCAGACAAAGAGCTGTGTGTACCCGGACTATACGGTGTGGCGTTCAAAGGACTGTGTGCCGCTGAGCGGCAGTCAGACTCGCTATCTCTATCTGGAGAGCGGCAGTGGCATGGTGATGGACCTCTATTATATGGTGGAGGCAGGTGATGGGGACGGCGAGCGCGTACAGTTCGCCAAGATTTTTGGCGACGAAATTGCCCTCACACAAGGCGGCGGGCTTTTTGCGTACGCCAGCTATACTGGCTATATGGACGAGTGTGCCGCGTGGGATGGATATGGGCAGTTTGTGAATCGAGACTATGACGGTGACGGCAGGAGGGACCGCGTCTATAGGGCGAACATAGGTTTGGATGATATGTGCACCTATCGGATTGAGTTTGGAAACGGCGATGTGATTGAGACAAAACGGCTTGGCATGGGAATCCCTGAGATACAAACCTGTGATTTGAACGGTGACGGTGTGAAGGAAATACTGATACAATTGTCATACGGGTTTAGCACAGATCCGAATGCCAACGGAGAGATGGCATTGTTTGAAAAGAAAAATGGCAGGTACGAACCATTGATGCCGCCGGAGGAATTATATACTTCTATGAATGGAAACGAATCTGCGCTGCAAGACGGGAGTGAGATGTATCGTCCCAGTATTACAGTTGTCTGCAAAGAGCTTGGAGATGAATTTCCAGCTTGGGCGTCCTTGCCGGAGAACGTGGATAAGCAGGTTCCGGCACGGCAGCTTACAGTGCAAGTCAAAGAGCTGACGGGGAATACGGCAATCGAGAAGGTAATCCCGCTAAAGCAGGAAGCAGCATATCTCTTGGAGGGGGCAGAGGACGCATTAGATCACCAAAGCGTCAGCTATAAGACAGAGATTGTCAATGATGGAGAGCGGGATTTGCTGGCGTTTTATTTCGAGGCTGTCAACAAATGGTATCTGGACGAGATCGTGGTGACAGCAGCTTATGAAAATGGGGCGCTGCATGTCGTGGGCAGCAGGTATGTGTCTGAGGCTGATATGGAGTAGGAAAGTGTATTGATAAAAGGAGAAATTATGAGAACAAATAGAAAATTCAAGGTATCATTTAATTCGCCGGTAGTGATCTGCTTCACGGCTGTCTGCTTTGCCGCGCTGGCGCTGGGCTGGCTTACGAAAGGGTGGACCACAAACGCCTTTTTCAGTGTCTACCACTCCTCGCTGCTGTCGCCGCTGACATATGTGCGGCTGATAGGCCATGTGTTCGGTCACGCAGGCTGGGAGCATTTTATCAACAATATCATGCTGCTATTGATTGTGGGACCGCTTCTCGAAGAAAAGTATGGTTCATCGAATCTTTTGTTTGTGATTCTTGCAACCGCACTGGTGACAGGGATTGTGAATTATGTTTTTTTTCCGCATGTACAGCTTCTTGGCGCAAGCGGCGTGGTGTTCGCGTTTATACTGCTGTCCCCCTTTACCAGCGTGAAGGAGGGGAGTATACCGATCACACTGGTGCTGGTGGCGGCGCTCTATATCGGAGGACAGATTTACAGCGGTGTTTCCAGTCATGATAATGTGTCCCATCTGACGCACATTATAGGCGGCTGCGTGGGAGCCGGGCTGGGGTATGTGATACACAAAAATAAAATGAATCGGTATTAGTGTGAAATATAAAATTTCACCATCCTGATTTGTACGCCTGCTGAAGCAGGCAGAAGGGAGTTCGTGTGAGAAGGGAGTTCGTATGAAGATTGCTGTATTATCAGATATCCATGGAAACAATATCGCGCTGCAAACCTGTATGGAATATTTAGAAAAGCAGGCGATAGATGCCTATTGTTTTCTGGGGGATTACATAGGAGACTTTCCTCAAATCCGGCAGGTAATGGATACCCTCTATACATTACAAAAGAACATGCCCTGTTATCTGATTCGGGGGAACAAAGAGGAGTATATCTTATCTGGAATAGGGGAAGCACACCCTGAATGGGACAGTTATCCGAGCACAGTCGGAATGCTGCGATACGCGAGGCAGCATTTGACGCGTGAGGATTTGTCCTTTTTAGAAGCGCTGCCAGTCACGGCGCGCATTCATATAGATGGTATGAAAGACATTAGAATTTGTCATGGCACACAGAGGGCAGTCAAGGAACAAATGCGCCCCGGAAACAGCCAAAATAAGGAAATTCTTGCCCAAGTGGCGGAGGAATACATGCTGTGTGGTCATACGCATAGGGTCATGGCGTTGCAGGAGTATGAAAAAATCGTATGGAATCCCGGCGCTGTGGGTCTGCCCAGCATTGAAAAGCGCGATACAAAAACGCAGTTTATGATACTGCATAGCGACAATGGTGCGTGGCATCCTGAGTTTATAGAGCTGGATTACGACATTGAACAAGTGATACAGGAAATGCATAATACAGGTTTGTATGAGACTGCCCCATATTGGGCGAGGACAACAGAGTGCATTCTGCGCGGCACAAAGGTGACGCACGGAACGATTCTGGGCAGGGCTATGGCGTTGTGCGAACAGGAGACTGGCAGGTGCGACTGGCCCGCAGTGCCGGAGATTTACTGGAAGCAGGCGTTGGAGGAGATAAAAAACGTGAAAAGTACTGATGGAGGTAAACAAAGCTATGGTATTTGATATTCTTTGTCTGGAGGAGAGACCAGACTTAAAGGAGCGCGCCGCGCAGTGGTTTCACGAGAAATGGGGCATTCCGCTGGAGGCGTACATGGAGAGCATGGCGGAGTGTCTGGAAAAGAGAGGCGCTGTGCCGCAATGGTATCTGGCGATGGAAGGCGGGCAGATTATTGGCGGACTGGGTGTGATTGAGAATGATTTTCACGACCGGAAAGACCTTGCACCGAATGTCTGCGCCGTCTACACAGAGGAGGACAAAAGAGGTCAGGGCGTGGCGGGCGCGCTGCTGAATACGGTCTGCAAAGATATGCGCGACAGAGGCATTGACACGCTTTATCTTGTGACAGACCACACGTCGTTTTATGAGCGTTATGGCTGGGAATTTCTGTGCATGGTGCAGGGGGACGGAGAGCCGGACATGACAAGGATGTATGTCCACAGGGAGAAGGACGTGCGGGGCGATATTCATCACAGTTCCTAAGAGAAAGAGGCGGAGCCGAAAGAGAAGAAGAAATCATTTTAAATATGCACATAAAAGGATATACTTCTGAACAAATAGCGGAGATTGTGGAAAAGACAATTGAGGAAGTAGAGGCTATCATCAGGAAAAGAGAGCCTATACTGGCATAACAGAGGCAACTTTATAACACAAGCAGTAAAGCAGTGAATTTGTTTTTATAAAAAACAGTTCACTGCTTTTTATTTTTTTCGTTCCTTGCAAAAAGCTTTGCTTCGGATTTATAACGTCCAGAGCGTTGAACAAAATAAAACCAATTTTTCGACGTCCTTCATCAAAACGAAACTTGGACAGGGCAATGGCGATTCATTGTTTGAGATCGCCTATCCTTGTCTTGAGGTCATTTTGAGTATACTGTATAATGAAAAAGGTTATTAGTGACCATAATTTAGGTGTACCTTGTTGTAAAGGGGGGATATTCAATTGAAAAAAATAACAATCATTGAAGATGATACAGATATTCGCAACATGATAACAAAGTTTTTGACAAATCAAAAATATGAGGTGTGTTCTGCGCCAAATGGTAGAGAAGGCATAGAATTATGCCAAAGAATGTTACCGGATCTCATCATTTTGGACTTGATGCTTCCTGTTTTAAGCGGTGATCATGTGTTAAGGCAGTTAAGATCATTCACCAATATTCCTGTCATTGTTGTGTCTGCCAAAACGATGGTACAATCCAAAATAGATTTACTGCGTATGGGGGCAGATGACTATATGACCAAACCCTTTAACCTCTATGAGTTGCTCGCAAGAATTGAGGCAAATTTAAAAAGAAGTGCGCCTGTTTCCCAAAAAGAAGATATACATTTAAGATATAAGGATATTGAAATTGAAAATTGTACTGTATATATTAAAGGAGCTATGGTGCAGTTTACGTCAACAGAATCAGCAATTTTAATACTTCTGTTACAGTATCCGCAAAAAATTTTTTCAAAGCAGAATCTTTATGAATCGGTCTGGCAGGAAGAATATACCTATGACAATGATACAATTAACACGCATATTAGCAACATTCGTAAAAAAATAAAAAAGTATACGGACACAGATTATATAGAAACAGTATGGGGAATTGGATATAAATTGAAATAATTTTCGTTTCTTTAGATTTTTTTTAGATTTAGAATATAAACTGGCTTGGAAAGGAGGTGATAACATGTCAGAGATTATATGTCAGACAACTGAACTTTGTAAAAGTTACAAAAATTTCCATGTATTGCAAAATATAGACCTCTCAATTAACCGTGGCGAAATATATGGACTGATTGGTGAAAACGGGGCGGGTAAGTCTACCCTGATTCGTATATTAACAGGATTAGCTTTTCAAAGCAGTGGTGTGGTCACTTTGTTCGGGAAAACAGAGAATCTGCGATATGAACGTGCCAAAATTGGGTGTACTGTTGAGATGCCTGCACTGTACAAAGATATGACTGCCAAGCAGAACTTAGAAATACAGCGGGTACAGCGGGGGATTCCGGGCAAAAAATGTATTGCCAAAACATTAGAACTTGTCGGACTTGATGATACACAAAAGAAGAAAGTAAATGACTTTTCTTTGGGAATGAAGCAGCGGTTGGCACTGGCTGTGGCACTCTTAGGTGAGCCGGAATTTTTAATATTAGATGAACCTGTCAATGGCTTAGACCCGACAGGAATTATCGAGCTTAGGGAATTGCTCAAAAGACTAGCAAAGGAAAATCATGTGACGGTTTTAATTTCAAGCCATATTTTGAGTGAGCTAAATCAACTGGCAACCTGCTATGGTTTTTTGCATCATGGAAAACTACTCAAACAAATTTCCGCAATCGAGTTAAACGAGGAATGCAGGCGCCATATTCGACTGAAAACAGATGATACGAAAAAGACTGTCACTGTTTTGGAAGAACAACTAAATATTAAAAATTTTTCTGTACAGCCAGACAATTATATAAGGGTATATGAGAAATTGGAAGAAACACATACTATTTCAAAAATGCTTTCTTCTAATGGCATTGTAGTCGAAGAACTATCTGTACAGGGAGAAGCATTAGAAACATATTTTGAAAATCTAATAGGAGGCGGAAAACATGTTGAATCAGTTAAAGTCTGAATTTCTCAAACTGAAATATTCCAAGCTGTTTATCGCAGTCCCGATTCTTCTCTTGGCAGGGTTGATATTATACGGAAGTTTCAGCTTGTCCTCAGGGGGGACACAGCTGTTCGTTTCGGAGGGAGACGAGGAGACAAATGCTGCCATACAGGGCATGATTGGTTTTTTTGCATTTACATTTGAAAACATTGATATGCCTGAATTTAGCGAAATTATGCAGTCCTGTATCTCCTGCAATGTGTTTCTCTGGATTGTTGCGCTCATTTTGACGATACAATTTTTTTGCTATGACTATTCTGCGGGTACCATTAAGCTTCCTATTGCGTATGGAATAGACAGAGTGAAAGTTTACTTTGCGAAAGTGATTGTGATTGTTTTGTATAATGCAGTCTGCTATTTTTTATTCAATGCCATCACGCTATGTTTTACCTGTATACAGATTGGATATACGCCCAATATCACAGAACTGATACAGTATTTAAGTTATATCGGACTGAATTTCTTGGTAATGATTTCCTTTATTTTCCTTTGCATTACGATATCTATTTGCTTGAAGAATACTGGCATCATTGCGACGGTCATGTGTTTGTTTACGTTGGGCGGCGCGGTAATTTATACTGGTATATGGCAGAATTTTCACAGTCACGCAATACTAAAATATTTCGTCTGGCTCAATCCATTATACTATTGGATGAATATGGGTACTTTTCGGCTGCAATACGGATTAATCAATGAAATTATTGTATATTTTATTTTTGGTTTATTCTTTTTGCTGCCCTTGTCTGTTATACTTGTCAGAAAACAGGAATTTAAATAGGAAGTAATCTGCATTTTATCGAAGGAGAGTGTGTGTATGATTGATTTATTGTTGGTTTTACTGAATCTTATATTAGCATGCTCTCTTTTTTCATGGAAACGCCAAATCTGTGAGATAACAAGACAGATTGGCGAAGAAGACAGAAAACTACGAATTTCCTTATCCAATAAATATATAGAGAATTTAGCGGATACAATCAATGAAAAAAACGATTTGGAACAAAAAACAAAAATTCAGATGATACAGGAAAAAGAACAATTGCAGCAATCTATAGCGAATATCAGTCATGATATAAGAACACCTTTAACATCTATTCAGGGATATTTAGTACTTTTAAAAAGCTGTGAAAGGAAAGAAGAACAGGAACACTATTTATCGATCATTCAAGCAAAGGCAGACTATCTAACGGAACTGCTGCAAATATTTTATGATTTGTCATTGATCGATCGTGAGGCTTATATTCTGGAAGTTGAAAAACTAGATATCAATAGAATTGTGACGGATTGTCTGATTGATAAATATAACGAACTGAAAGAACGGACGCCCATTATTAAAACAGAAAATGCTCCTGTATGGATAACCGGCAATACAGTTGTTTGCAAAAGAATTATTGAAAATCTGATTACAAATACAATCCGGTATGCGAACGATTATATTGAAATTGTGATAGACGCCAATGGAATTTTTACAGTAAAAAATACGACATCAGAATTAAAGAATATAGATGTTGGTATGCTCTTTCAAAAGTTTTATACCGTAGATACATCACGCTCCAATGGCAATGTGGGATTGGGATTGTATATTGTAAGGGAATTATTGGATAAAATAGAGGGTGGTATAAAAGGGATTCAATATAAAAATAATGTCTTGACAATCTCAGTTTATTTTAAACTTTATCATTGACTTCTCATTCAAATTTAATCATCTTGATTGCAGAAGTCCGCCATCTTGACAAAGCATTTTGCGGGTGCTATAGTGAAAATTAACATATTGTTTTCGTTTCAGACAGGAGGTTTCCCATGTAATCCGATATTTCGATAAAATAATACAGAGTCATCACAGGCACGATCTGCGTCAGATTGTGGCTATGTTTTTGTGCACAGGCAGGGAAACGTTCCCTGTTTACTTCTGTAAGTCGGAATAAAGGATCAGTATGGAGCATCTGCCTGAGAGGGTATTGCTATTTTTTGTATGCTGTGAAAGTATTCCTTCACAGCTTTTTTTATGCACACGGGCACCCCAAGGTATAGAAAAGGCTTGCATAGAGATTAGAAGGAAAGAGGATTGATAGAGATGGAACAGATTTTTAAATACCCAAGAACCCGGCATCTTGAGGGTTCGAGGCAACAACTGGGAGACGCGGACTTAAATGTTGTAAAATTGGAGGAGATCAGGGGAAGCTATTTGGTTCTGGAGGAAAAGGTAGATGGAGCGAACTGCGGGATCAGTTTTGGCAGAGATGGAAAAATGTATTTGCAGAGCCGCGGCCATTTTTTAAACGGCGGATACGGCGAACGACAGTTTGATTTGTTCAAAGTCTGGGCGAGTTGTTTTGAAAGCAGTCTGCACGCGCTGTTAGGAGACCAATACGTGATGTACGGTGAATGGCTGTTTGCGAAGCATACTGTATTTTATGACAGGCTGCCGCACTATTTTATGGAGTTCGATATTTTTGACAAAAGGCAGCAGCGGTTCTTTTCAACCCGCAAGCGCAGGGAATTTCTGGACAATGCGCCGTTTATTCATTCGGTGCGTGTATTGACGCAGGGATATTTCAACACAGTGGGGGAAATTGAGAAGTGGATTGGGCAGAGTCTTTTTATTTCCGAGCGGCAGCAGGATAATTTTCTTGTACAGTGCAGGAAGAGCGGCACAGACAGCGGGCTGGCAGCTCGGCAGACCGATTTGACGGGAATCATGGAAGGAATTTATATCAAGGTGGAGGATGGAGATTACGTGACAGACCGTCTAAAGTATGTGCGTGGATCTTTCCTCAACACCATTCTCGATTCAGAGAGCCACTGGGCAGACCGGCCGATTATCGTCAATTGTCTGGCAGACGGAGTGGATTTGTTTGCTGTGCAGGAGGGAGCGGAGGCGGATGTGTCAGGAAATTCTTAGAGAAATTCGCAGTGGTGGATTTTCTTTTCAGAAGCTCTCTTGCAAATATGACGAGTTAAAACAGATGCGAGATATACCTCAAAATCCCGCCTATCACGGCGAGGGTGATGTTTACCACCATACAGAAATGGTCTGTGAATCGCTTTTAGCACTTCCAGAGTGGGGGGAACTTGCGCAGGAGGAACAGGAGTTGTTGTTTATGGCGGCAGCTTTTCATGACATTGGCAAGATTTATTGCACCAAGCAGGAGGACGGAAACTGGGTATCGCCCAATCACACGAAAATTGGGGAAAAGAAGTTCCGATGGCTGGCTTACAGCAAGGCGGAGAAGTTCGGGCTGACCTTTTCCCAGCGGGAGATAGCTGCCAAGCTGATTCGGTATCACGGATTGCCCGTGTGGTTCTGGACAAAAGACAGAATAGAATGTGATTTGCTGAAAGCGGCGGAGAGCATTCCTTTGAGGCTTCTGTATCTGCTCTCCAAGGCAGATGTGCGGGGACGGATTGCAAAGGAAGCCTGTCAGTTGGAAGAGCAGGTGGCATTATTTGCGGACTATGCAAAGGAGTTGGGCATTTGGGAACAGCCGTATATGTTTGCCAATTGCTATACCAAATATGAATATTTTCATCGGGAGGCATTATGGTATCAGGCAGCGTTATGTGATCGCACGGAGTTTGATGTTCTCTTGCTGTCAGGTCTGCCGCTTGCGGGAAAAGATAGCTGGATTGCGCAGCATGGCGGCGGACTGCCGGTTGTCTCACTCGATGATATCCGGGAACAGATGGGCATCTCGCCTGCCAAAAATTCAGGCAGGGTAGCGCAGGCTGCCACGGAACAGGCAAGAATTTATTTGAGAAGAAAGCAGCCGTTTATATGGAATGCGACGAACATCATTCAGGAGACCAGACAGCGGCTGATTGGGCTGTTTGCCGGATATGGTGCGCGGGTGCATGTGCTGTATTTGGAAGTCCCGTATCAAGAGCTGTTTGCCAGAAACCAAATAAGAGCACGTTATATTCCCGAACCTGCATTGGAGGATATGATTCGAAAACTGGAAATGCCAGCGCCGTGGGAGGCGTATGAGGTGAGCTGGAACGTGCTTTGACGGAACGTGTCATGACAGTCTGTTTGAATTTTTATTCCTTTACAACCTTATTGAATTAAATTATAATATAGTTGATAGTTCGTTATAGTTCTGTATTAATTGTAAAAAGAAAGAGGCAAAGCAATGAATGTGATACAAGTGGCACTTGATCGTTTATATCTTGATCCCAATAATTACAGGCTAAGAGGTAATCCGAATTACAAAACGGTGGAAGATAAAAACATATGCAATAGTATGGTTCAGAAACGCGTGATGAAAATGATGAAAGGTGAAAATTCATCAGATATAAAAGATTTGCTGGAGAGTTTTAAGGAAAATGGTTATCTAAAGATTGATAACATTATTGTTAGACCGCTTGATGATTCGAAGGAACAGTATCTTGTAGTGGAAGGGAACAGGAGAATTACCACACTCAAGGTTTTGAAGGAACTATACGAAGATGGCATGGAAATAGGCAAAGTAAACCCGGAATGCTTTGATAATTTGGAGGTAGTCGAATATGATGCTGATGATAAGGAATATGAAATTCTCATGGGATTGCGACATGTTAGCGGTGTTAGGCAGTGGGGAGATTATGAACAGTCAGAATTGATTGCCAATTTAGTGCGCAGGCATCATATGGAATTGAGAGATATCTCAGAAAGTCTTGGAATAACACTGAAAAATGTGAAGCGAAGATTAAACACATATTATGCACTGGAAATATTTAGGAATGATGCAGAATATGGCGATTATTTTGCACCGAATAAATTATCATCGATTTTTTATGAAATCATGGGGAAGCCCGAAATGAGAGATCAATGGCTTGAATGGAATGAAAATCTTAATTCTTTTCAGAATAAGCAAAATATGAGGCGATTGTTTTCATGGTTGGTTCCCTATGAAGATGATAATGGCAAAATGCTCGAGCCTATAGTCACAAAACGGGATGAAATAAGAGAAATTATGAAGTTTGTGATGGATGATCAGGCTTTGGAAAAGCTAGAGGAAAGCAGAAATGTGACAGAGGCGAAAGAGGAAAGTGAGTACTGCTCGAAAGAAGCCCTAAAGAATAATTTTAAGCAAATTACACGCATTTTGAATAAGTTAAATTTAGGAACACTTACAAATTTAGAAGATCAGGACAGAGTGACCATTTTAAAGATTATTGACCAGATGGAGACACAGGGAAAGCTGATTAAAAAATTAATTCAATCATTATAAGGATATAGGCATGGGTAATTTGTACGTAAAAGAGAAACAGTTTAGGGCAATCATCGAAAAATTGATTATATCGTCGGATAAGATTGATAGTGTAGACAGATTGTATGAGGAAATATTTGGGAGTACGAATGCTGAAGAAGTACAGTTATTAGCGGAGAAGATAGCTGTATTCTTTCAAGATGCTGAAACGTTATATGGACATAGTCTGCTAAAGTTTATAATGATACGTTTATTTATCAAGTGAATGAGCAGTATAGACAAGATTTGATTCAGATCACACAGGTGATTGACCATATTACAGCTGGAGATTTTGAGAAGCTGTGCGCTTTGTTTTTAAAAGAGATTGTTGGGTGTGAGGAAGTGAATGCTACACAATGTTCACATGACCAAGGAATTGATTTTGTCGGCTACAAAAAATATGTACCGTGTTTGACGGCAAATGAACAAAACAGTAATCTGTTGTATGTGATAGGTCAGGCAAAACATTATAAAAATGAATGTGTTGAGGTGTCTGAAATTAGAGAGCTTGCAGGTGCAATTTATTTGTTAAAGACGAATGATTTCTCGAAAAAAAGAGCACAAATAGGAGAGCGGGTGATATATAGGAATCAAAAATGCTGCAATTATAGCCATAGATCGACTTGAACTCGTGTTAAACTTCTTATTTTCTAACCGTTTTAGAGGAATGAGCCAGAACGAGATACTTCAAGAGATACAAGAGGTCGATAGAATAAGTTAATATCATAAATTCATATAATTTGTGTGAAAAGAAAGGAGCATAAAAATAATAATGATAAAGAAAATGGTTAAAAACAGTGCGCTCGCCATTGCCGCCACGACCATGCTGCTGACAGGCTGCCAGTCCAACACGGACACCGGTGCAGAGACGGAGGCATTGAAAGAACAAGTCGCACAGTTAGAACAGCAGATCGCCGAATTGCAGCAGCAGGCGGCAGATAACAATGTACCGGATGACAATGCAGTGAGCAGCAATACAACCGACGAAACGCCGTCCGCAGCGGAATCTGCACAGGAACAAACTGACACCAGTGTCAGAAATGACCAGCAGTCTGACAGCATCGCAGATAACAGTACACAGATACAGCCCACACCAAACGCAGAGAGCAATCATATTCCCGGCCATGACGAAGAGCGCAATCATAATCCGTCACAATATGATCAAAATGGCGGTGTGTCGAACCAGCCGGACAATTCGACAGCCGGGCTGACGACCTATACCATGCAGGAGTTAGGCAGTATGGTCGATGCGTTTGTCGAAAAGGCAAACAGCGCCGCGCCGGGCGGAACAGCCGCAGACGGTCTGGAGCAGTTCTTTGCCTTGAAGCAGGAGGAGAAGCAGATTGATGATCTGCTCGACCGCCATGAGGATGAGCTGGAATACCTCTATAAAAACCAATCCCTGACAAGGGAGGACTATAAACGGCTCGAGCGCGAACTGGAACTGCTCGAGGATAAGCTGGACGCCGCGGAGGATCAGCTAGAGTATGTGTTTGGCATTGATGATTAATTGATAGATGTCATTGCTGCTTTGTCAGTAAAGTCAATGTCATATCTCGTTCCGTGCGAGAACAGGACACCGTACCAAGGCTCGCGCCTGTCCCATGTGCTGTATACCAGTCTCCGGCAATCGCTGCATTGGGATACTATAAATTCAAACAGGAGGAGATCACAATGAAACCAGTAGTACTTTGTTATGAAAAATGCAGCACCTGTAAAACGGCGCTAAAGTGGGTGGAGGAAATCGGTTGTGAGGTGCAGATTCGTCCCATCAAGGAAGAAAACCCGACAGCGGAGGAGCTGAAAGAGTGGCACGCAAAGAGCGGATTGCCTCTAAAGCGGTTTTTTAATACCAGCGGAAATCTGTATAAAGAAATGAAGCTCAAGGATAAACTGCCCGAGATGAGCGAGGAGGAGCAGTACCAGTTGTTATCCACAGACGGAATGCTGGTAAAGCGCCCTCTGCTGATCACAGACCAAGACGTATGTCCGGGCTTTCAAGAGGCAGTGTGGCACGAGGCGCTGATGCGGCAAGCTTAATGCTGGCGCTCAAACACCGGAATTTGCACTAACGGCGCAGGACTGAGCACAGTCTGTCCGCCCTCATAAAGCTGATTGTCGGAATATCGTGGGGACCACGGTCGCCGTGCATGCGCAGAATTGGGGTGAACACGGCAAATTCGAACCAGCGCAGCAAAAGTTCGCGAAAATCTGGGTCGGCGGCATCGTCCGTCATAAAGCCGCCAATATCCGTCGTCCACCATGGGATACCCGCAAGCCCCATGTGAAGCCCTGCGATCATTTGGTCTCGCAGGGACTCAAACGTGCTTGGGATATCACCGGACCACAATAGGGACGCATATTTCTGGCTGCTGCCGTGTTCCGTCTGGATGAGCAGACCGCGGTCGAACAATTCGGCGAAGTTTTCACTCTTTTTGTCAACGGTGGGCCACACAGACACGACAACCTTGGTGCCCATAGCGTGCAGCTCGTCGCACATTGCTTTTGGGTCAGGCCAGTATTCTGCGTCAAATTTCCAATCGCCCTGTCTCGTCCAGTGGGAAAAGTCAATCACATCAAGCGCAATTCCCAATTCCTTGTATTTTCTTGCCACGCCAAGCACTTCCTCCTGCGTCCGGTAACGCAGCTTGCATTGCCAGAGTCCGAGAAGCGCCTTGTCGATCATGGGTGTTCTGCCAGTCACTTCAGTGTAGTTTTGCAGGATTTTTGCGGGATTGTCATCGACGGTAATCCAGTAGTCGAGCTGTTTTGCGGCCTTGGCTTCCCACTCCGTATAGTTTCTGCCGAACACGACATTGCCGACGCCCGGATGATTCCACAAAAAGCCATAGCCGAGACTGGACACCGCAAATGGGATAGAAGTCTGTGAATTGCGCTGCGCAAGCTCTAAGGTACAGCCCTTTAGATCGAGGTAAGACTGCTGATACTGTCCCATGCCATAGATCTTTTCGCCGTCGGTACTCTCAAAGCGCAGCTTCATCTCATAGTCGCCGCCAATGATAGCCTTGTACGCCCGCCCGCGGATTCTAAGGCACCTGCTCTGGCGGCAGGAGGGCTGGTCGTAATCCCGATGATATTCTTTGAGGATTCTTTGTCCATCGCGGTAAAAGGTCATAATCCCCGCCGCATCTACCTTGATGCACAGACGCCCGTTTGTAATAGGCGCGTTTACTATGGAAGCGTCAGGATTTTGCGTATTTTCTCCGCAGTTCAATTCGATGGAGACATCGGGGGAAGTGTCCGGTACAGGTTCTTCGAGCGCCCAGTCTTGTCTGGTAAAATTGGGGAATTTTGTCGCGCGGATACGCAGTGCGTTTTGGCCCCACGGTGTGATGCACACCGTCTCATACTGGTGCTTCCACATGAGGGAGTGGTTTTCTTTCCGGAATTTCATAGAAGGTTCCTCCAGTTCTTGAATTTGTCTGCCGCGGGTATAGCGGATTGGCTTATAATTGTATTATATTCACTAGATAGCTTGTATTCTATAACAATATTTGCTTATCTTTGTACAGTATTCGTGTGAAGCCTTAAAACGGTGGTTTAGGGCTGCGCTTTACATTTTTGTAGTGGCTGTAGCATGCAAAAAGATTCTGCGTCAAACTATCCAAAACTTTATTTTCACTGTACTAATTTTGAGAAAAGTATACTTTTGCCTGAGATGTGTGCTATACTTGGAGGGAGAGAACGAGGAAAGCATAAAGCGCGTGGAAAGAAGGGAAAACATGACAGGAAAAGTAAAGCTCCCGATGGGAATTGAGGACTTTGAAGAAATGCGCACAATGGGATATTACTATGCCGATAAGACAGGGTTAATCAAAACGCTGCTGGAGCATTTCGGGAAGGTCAGTCTGTTTACACGGCCAAGACGTTTTGGCAAAACGCTGAACATGAGCATGTTAAAGCATTTCTTTGAGACAGGCAGTGACGGCACACTCTTTGACGGACTGGAAATTGCAAGGGATCAAGAGCTTTGCGAAGAGTACATGGGAAAATTTCCAGTGATTGCGGTTAGCTTGAAGAATGCGGCGAGTGATACGATGGACGGCGCTATGGAATTGCTTCGGAATATAATAGGAAAAGAGGCGTTGAGATTTTCTTTTCTCTTGGAGAGCAGCAGTCTGACTGAAATGGAGTGCAGGCGGTACAAGGCGCTGATTCAGGTTGATGACAATGGGATTTTTACGATGAAAGACCAGCTTCTAGGAGACAGCCTCTTGTTTTTGTCTAATTGTCTGTACAAGCACTATGGGCAAAAAACCATTATTTTAATTGATGAATACGATGTTCCGCTTGACAAGGCGTACCACGCTGGATACTATGATGCGATGGTGGATTTTATCAGAACGCTGTTTGGCCAAGCACTCAAGACAAACAGCAGCCTGTACTTTGCAGTCCTCACGGGGTGTCTGAGAATCTCGAAGGAGAGTATTTTTACAGGACTCAATAACTTTAATGTCTACACTGTCAATGATGTGCAGTACAATGAATATTTTGGCTTCTCGGACATGGAAGTAAGGAGAATGCTTGCGTTTTATGGTTTTATGGAAAAATACGAAACAATTAGGGAATGGTACGATGGCTACCGGTTCGGCGGTCTGGAAATTTACTGTCCATGGGATGTGGTAAGCTACTGTCATGCCCTCAGAATGAATCCTGCGCAACGTCCTCAGAATTATTGGGTAAACACAAGCAGCAACAGCATTATTAGAAAATTTATAGACAAGTCAGATGCGACGACGCGGGAGGAAATCGAGCGTTTAATTAATGGCGGCAGCATCAAAAAAGAGATACTGCACGAGCTGACCTACAGGGATTTGGATGCGGATATCAGCCATTTGTGGAGTATTTTGTACACGACGGGATATCTGACCCAATGCGCAAAAGACGAAGCTGGACTGACGGAATTGACGATTCCAAACAGGGAGATTCAGTGGGTTTTTCTCAAACAGTTTCGTGAGTGGTTTGAGAAAGAAACCCGCAGTGATACGCAAAAGCTGGAGGCCTTCTGCCGGGCATTTGAAGAAAATGACACTGATGTCATTGAAAAGGGCTTCACCTCCTACCTTCGAAAAACAATTAGTATCCGTGACACCAATGTCAGAAAAGAGATGAAGGAAAACTTCTATCACGGAATCCTGCTGGGATTGTTTGCTGGAATGGCGGGCTGGAAGGTCAAGAGTAACGCCGAGGCGGGCGAGGGCTACAGCGACATTACAGTGGAGGTGGAGGAGAAAGACATCGGTATCTTGATTGAATTAAAGTATGCTGAACACGCTGATTTTGATGCTGGCTGTACGGCAGCGCTGCGACAAATATCGGACAGGAATTATGAGGAGGCACTGCTCGATGACGGAATGCAGACCATATACAAATATGGGATTGCGTGTTATAAAAAACGCTGTAAGGTGGTTTCGGGGGAAGCGTGGATAAAGTAATGGAGGACAACGGCATGAAGCGCAGGTTTAATATCACAGGTTCCTGTAACCAGAGAAAGCATTATATGGTAAACCTAGATGAACGGTTAAAAAGGATAAAAGAAGAATACGTTGATGAAGGAAACTATTTTGTTATCAACAGAGGGCGGCAGTATGGAAAAACCACAACACTGAGAGCTTTAGCGGAATTTTTAAAAGATGAATACGTTGTCCTTTCAATGGATTTTCAGATGATGAGTACCGCGGCTTTTGCGGACGAGCGGACGTTTATCATGTCTTTTATAGAATATATTGAAGAACTGGTTTTTCCCGCAAAGGAATCAACAAAACTGTTTCCGGCGGAAATGTCACAAGCGATAAACTGTCTGAAAGAACAAGAAAATATATCAATGAAGGATATGTTTGGTTTTTTGAGCAGAATGTGTGCAATGTCCCAAAAACCAATTGTCCTGATGATTGATGAGGTAGACAGTGCATCAAATAATCAAGTGTTTATTGATTTTCTTGCACAGCTTAGAGGCTATTACCTCGACAGAGAAAGGCGTTCGATTTTTCATTCGGTTATTCTTGCGGCGGTCTATGATATTAAAAACCTAAAGCAAAAGATACGCCCGGACGAGGCGCACCAGTATAACAGCCCTTGGAATATTGCGGCAGAATTTAAGCTTCATATGAGCTTCTCAGCCAAGCAGATTGCAGCCATGCTAGAGGAATATGAGAGCGAGCACCATACCGGAATGCAGGTTGCGCAGGTGGCGGAGGAGATTTACCAGTACACATCTGGATACTCTTATCTGGTTTCAGTGATTTGCAAATATCTTGATGAAGAAGTTCCAGAGCTGGAGGGATTTGAAAATCCTGCTGATGTATGGACGGCAGGGGGTATCGCAGAGGCGGTCAAAATCCTGTTGAATGCAAATGTCCCGTTATTTGGCAGTATGATGCGGCATATCAGTGAATACCCTGATTTAAAAAAGATGCTGTATGTAATGCTTTTTCAGGGAGAACGGGTGGCGTATAATCCAGATCACAGGACAATAGAGCTGGCGCGCATGTTTGGATATGTGGTCAATGACCATGGGATTGTGCGGGTGGCCAATCGGATATTTGAGACGCGGTTATATAATCTTTTCTTGTCCGAGGAGGAGCTGGAAAGTGCAATGAGCAAAATGGCAAAGCGGGACCAAAACCAGTTTATTGCGGAGGGCAAACTTGACATGGTGAAGGTGCTGGAAAAGTTTATGGAAGCGTATGGCCGCAAATTTTTCCTGCTTTATTTAAAGCCAATTATAAACGGCACTGGAAACTACTATATTGAAGCGCAGACAAGAGATGCAAAACGGACAGACCTTGTGGTGGATTATTTGGGAGAACAGTTTGTGATAGAACTCAAGATTGCTCAGCTTAAACTTTAATAAGAAAAAAGAAATTGGAATCAAAGAGCTGCGGATACAAGGGAAAACCATTGTCGAAGCCGTGGTTTGAGACTTGTAATTAAAATGGAATCAAAATAGGAAGAACAGGAAAAATATGAGATACGGCAAACGAATAATATTTATAATTCTGGCAGCGATGGGAACACTATGTTTTAACGGCTGCCAGACAAATGTCTCCAGCGGTGAAAATAATTCCGAGGAGAATGCATACATGAAACTATCAGCAGAAGAAGCAAAGGAAATCATGGACAGCACAGAGGACTATATCCTGCTCGATGTGCGCGAGGAGGACGAATATGCCGAGGGCCATATCAAAGATGCGCTGCTCATGCCATATGGAGAAATCACAGAGCGGGCGGAGAACGAGCTGCCAGACAAGGAGCAGACAATACTGGTATACTGCCGCAGCGGCAGAAGGAGTGCCATTGCAGCCCAGACATTGACAGAGCTTGGCTACACCAATGTCAAGGATTTTGGCGGGATTATAGACTGGACGTATGATCTTGAGACAGAGTAAGCGAGGGAGCGGCATCTCTGCCTCCTGCCGTTATGCAGCACAACAATAGTTTAGGAAAAAATATTCACGATTCCATTGATTTGATAATCCGGTAGCTGTCAATTAATCCTGCAAAATAAGCGTTGGTGGCATACGCTAAATGACATTCATCTTTTTGGGCTAACATACTGTCAACCGTATCGCGCTGTGCGGTTGAGAAGTCGTCATTTTGATAACATTCGTAGGCACGCAGGTATTCCTGCTGGCAGGTTTGATAGTCGCTGTCCTTCATAAGGAGCGTATTGAGCGTAGTATCTTTCATGCTGTCCATAAATAGTTTGATGGTTTCCCTTATTTCCTGAACAGAGTTGTGCTGTATGATAATAGAAAAAAGTTCTTGGGTGTGTTTTGCTTGCGGTATCATTTGGCGTGTTCCTTTCTGCCATAGGCATATAAAATAGGTTTATTTCGTGTGAAACAATAGAAGTACAAGACCAATTTTATCATGATTGGGGAAAAAATGAAATGATAATCGTTCTACAAATAGATGGTGATGTCTACAAAATACGACACAAAAGATACAGAAAGGATAAAGTACAATGAAAATCTATGTGGACGCGGACGCCTGCCCTGTAGTCAGGATTGTAGAACACGATATCGTAGTGACGCAGGACTACGGCGTCGCTGCCATGGCGCTTGGCAAAGGCGCCTATGCGATTCATCAGTCAGGGAAGTGGTATACTGATGAAAACATTGACCAGATGCTGATGGAGCGGCATCTGAACAAGAAAGCCAGACGCGCCTCGGGTAAAAATCATCTGAGAGGACCAAAGAAACGCACGCCGGAGGACGATATGCAGTTTCGCCAGTCCTTTGAAAAGCTGCTTCTTATGGCGCAGGCACAAAGCTGACTGAATCTCTGATGATAAAAGATATTACCTAGGCAGAGCGCTGTGTGAGAATAGTGTGGGAAGTATAGGAGAAAATAATGGAAAAGTACGCACATAAAAATGATAGAATGCAATTGCAGACAATTAAAGATCACTTGGAGGAAACAGCGCAGCTTGCCGAACAAAATGCAGTAGACCTCTTTAAGCCGATTGCACACGCAATCGGTTTAGCGCACGATATAGGAAAGTATGCAGATGCTTTTCAGGACAGAATTAACGGCGCAGCGGTGAAATTTGAACATTCTGCCTGCGGTGCGATTGAGATTCGAAAGCAGATGGGCAGCAATCCATTTGCCCCAATGATGGAGTTTTGTATCGCTTGTCATCATACCGGGTTGCAAGATGGCGGCTCGGGGGCTTTGGAGGGGACGTTGTCGCATAGGATTTCACCAATGCGCGAAGCTGAGTATACAGACCAGTGGGATTACAGTGCATATCAGGATGAAATCTCATTGGAAATTCCTGATTTTACTAAAATACAACAGTTGTTTAGGGGTTTGAAGAACCGTAGTGATTATATTGAGCTGTATGCATTTTTTACAAGATATCTTTTTTCCTGTCTTGTAGATGCGGATTTTCTTGGAACAGAAAGATTTTGCAGACCAGAGGTCAAACGTGGGCTCAGGGCCGATTTTCAGGCGGCAAGCGAACGTCTTGAGGAAGTGTTGTCAAAGAAGCCCTCGGACAGTATGCTGCAGGCTGCCCGGTCAAGGATACAAAAGCAGGCTTTTGAAAATGCGAAGGACAGCGCGAAGCTTCATATCCTCAATATGCCCACAGGAAGCGGGAAAACGCTGTGCAGCTTGAAATTGGCGCTGGACGAGGTCTTGGCTGACAAGAGTAAGGAACGCATTATCTATGTCATTCCGTACACGGGGATTATTGAGCAGACCGCAAAGGAATTTCAGGATATCTTTGGCGATGTTGTAGAAATTTTGCAGCACCATTCCAACTATTCTTTTGAGGAGGAGGAGGAGACACAGACAACGATGCAGAAACTGAGACTTGCCTGTGAGAATTGGGACGCTCCTTTTATCATTACAACCGCAGTCCAGTTTTTTGAATCCGTATATCATTACAGGACAGCACCGCTTAGAAAAATGCATCATATGGCAAATGCTGTGATTGTCTTTGACGAAATCCATACCCTGCCCGTGGAGTGCCTCCAGCCTTGTCTCAGAGCGATAGGCTCGATCGCGGCGTATCTTCATTCAGAGGCGCTTTTTCTTTCTGCAACAATGCCCGATTACACAAAGCTTTTTGAAAAATACGCGCCGGAATGCAGCATTTCACATTTGATAAAAGATACTTCAGAGTTTCGGTATTTTAAGAAAGCACAATATATCATGCTTGGGAAATGCAGCTTTGATACCCTTGTTCAAAAGGCTTCTGGATTTCGGCAGAGTCTGATTATTGTGAATACCAAAAAATCTGCGAGAGAGCTGTATCAAATGGCAAGCGGAAATAAATATCATTTATCGGCATTGATGACGCCCGTGGACCGTGAACAGACGATAATTCAGATCAAAGCAGACATTCAGAAGGGAAAACAGGTCACAGTCGTCTCGACATCGCTCATGGAGGCTGGCATTGATTTGGATTTCGAGGCAGTTTTCCGGGAATTGAACGGACTGGACAGCATTTTGCAGGCTGGCGGCAGGTGTAACCGTGAGGGAAAAAGAGACAGTGGAGAGGTGTTTATCTTTGAGAAGGAGGACGAAATGATCTCCAAAGAAATACGTATCAATACCGCCAAAAAACTGCTAGCATCGCATCAGGAAATTACTTCCAAGGAATGTATTGAACAGTATTACAACGAAATCTTCTTTTTTAGAGAACATCAAATTGAAAAAAATAGTATTGATCAGGGAAAAACGGAATTTAGCGAGATACCGTTTCGGACATTTGCAAAGAATTTCAAACTGATTAAAGATAACGCTGTGGGGGTAGTGATTAATCAGGAGGAAGCGTGTAATAGGCTGTTAGAGCGTCTGAATACGGGGGACAGAACAGTTTTGAGGAGTTTGCAGCGATACACTGTATCCCTAAAGTGCAGCCAGTGGGAAAACTGTGAGTTCAATACTGCGCTTGGGAAAGGCTTGCTTGAGGACTGCGGGGCAGGTGTATTTGTGCTGAATAATATGCACTATTATAGCAGGGAAACAGGACTGGATCTCACACTTGATGATGATATCATTCTATAACAGAAGTTACAGGGGCTTTGACAGCCCCTTTTGACGTGTAATAAACCTAATAAATATTTCAACTCACGTATTTATTACGACAAGTATATTGTATCCAAATTTTAAAAAGATACAATAGTAAGTGGAAAAGATTGTGATATGTGTATAATTACGTGGAAGAAAGTTTATGCAATATAGAGATAGTAATTAAGTGTTAGAATTGCTATACTTTTTTATATGAAAACTTATTTATTATGTATATTAATTCAATATGGAGGTGATATCAGGTGAGTTATGGATTTAAAATACTTGTTGAGGGTGATTATGCATTGTATACACGTCAGGACAGTAAGGTGGAACGTGTAACTTATGATGTGCCTACACCGTCTGCATTAGTGGGTATGATCAAACAAATATACTGGAAGCCATCCGTGGCCTATCGAATCCAGCGTATTGTGGTGTTTAATCCAATTAAATTCATCAATATACGCAGGAATGAGGTAAAAAACAAAATTCTGCTATCCAAAGTAAAATCACAGATGAAGGGGGGGGCTTCTCCTGAAATCTATACATCGGAGGAACGCAGCCAGCGCAGCAGCATGGTTTTGCAGGATGTAAAATACGGCATTGAATTTTGTTTTGATCTCACAGGGCTGCGGGCGGAGAAGGACGATGAGGGAGAAAAGAAGCACTATAACATATTAAAACGCAGACTTGAGAAAGGCCAGTGCTTTCGGCAACCCTGCTTGGGAACAAGAGAGTTCTCCGCCCGCAAAATTGAGCTGGTGGAGGCATTTGATTATGATGCCATCGCACCGGAATTGAAGGGGACGACAGATTTAGGATATATGCTTTATCAAATGAAATTTGAGGATGGCGGGCTTCCGCTTAATGGGGACTGGGACAACCCTGTATTTTCAGACCGTGCAGATGCAGTATATTTTCATCCATATATGGTTGATGGTGTCATTGATGTCGAGAAGTATATGGAGGGAATTGTATGTTAATCAAAGCTTTATGTGATTATTATGATTACCAAAAAGAACAAGAGACATCTACACTTCCCAAAGGTTATCAGAAACAGCCTGTGAGCTGGCAAATTCATTTAACTGCAAATGGAGAGATTGCGTCAATCAATGATTGCCGTGAAGATGTGGAGATGCAGCAGAATACAAAGAAGAAAGATGGAACAGAAAAATCCAAAAAGCGGAAAAAAGTTCCAATTGATATTGCCTTGCCCGAGCGGTCACAGAAAACGGCAATTGATGCAAATATCATAGAGCACCGTCCATTGTATCTGTTTGGTCTGAATTATGCGGAGGGCAGGCTTACCCCGGAGGATAAGACAGGCAAGGCAAAAAAATCTCATGAGGAGTTTGTGAAGCGGAATCTTGAATTTTTTGAGGATTTAGACGCTCCTGTGTGCACTGCTTACAGAAAGTTTATTGAAAACTGGAATCCGTCACAAGAGACGGAGAATGCATTTTTACTCGGTCTGGGAAAAGAGTACGCAAGTTCGTATTATTGTTTTGTACTTGACAGTGATATCACGAAATCGCCGCAGGCGGATAAGGCGTTTCAGGAAAAATATCATAGGCTGCTGGCAGAACATGAACAGAACTCTGCATCGGAGAAACCTTATACCGCAGTGTGCCCAATACTGGGAGAGCGCCTCCCGACGGCGAGGATTCACGATAAGATTAAATTTCCCGGGGGCAATTCTTCGGGCTGCGTGCTGGTCGGCATGAAGGAATCTGCCTACGAATCGTATGGCAAAACGCAATCTTACAACAGCAATATTTCGGAGACTGCCATGAAAAAATACACAGTGGCATTCAATAGCCTTGTCAATGAGCCGCGGCACAGAGCTTTGATCAATGATATGGTGGTGCTCTACTTTGCAATCGAGCAGAATGATGGCGCAGCATGCGACCTGTTTTCACAGATGTTTGGGGAAATGCCTGACGGTGCGGCAGCAAAAAGCAATGCGGACAGCATTTTGGCAGAGGTGCTAGTGAAAATCAAAATGGGCGAGCCAGTAGATTATAAAGCGTTGGGAATCAATGAAAATGCGGAGTTTTATGTGGCAGGATTTACCCCAAACAGTTCGCGCATCTGCCTGAAATTTGTGCTCAGAAACCGTTTTGGAAAGCTGATGGAAAACATGGCAAGGCATCAGATGGATTTTGCAATTGAGGGAGATAAGAAAAAAGCAGTGCGGTTTGGGAGAATTGTAAGAGAGCTGGTTTTGCCGGAAGCTGCAAATGATGCTGTGCCGCCGCCGCTGATGGCAGGCCTGATTCGCGCTGCAAGCACAGGCACGATGTATCCGCAGGAACTATTATCAACAGTAGTGCGGCGTATTAAGAGCGATAAAAATACAGAAGGGAAACATTTTATCAAAATGAATCCGACGCGCATTGGCATCATAAAAGCATACATAAACCGTAAATGCCGAATAGAACACAAAAAGGAGGAGATCAAAATGGCATTGGACGTAGAAGAAAAAAATACTGCATACCGCTGCGGGAGACTTTTTGCGGTGCTTGAGAAAATCCAGCAGGATTCCGCGCAGGGCAGATTGAATACGACGATAGTAGACGGCTATTTTTCGTCGGCATGCTCCAGACCAGCGTCCGTATTTCCTAGGCTGGTGGAACTGTCAAACTTTCATATGAAAAAATTAGAGGACAAGGCAGTGTGTTATTATAAACGCCTGATGGGAGAAATTATGGGTGAGCTAGGAACCTGTTTTCCGGCGGTGCTCACGCTTGAAGAACAGGGACGCTTTATTCTGGGCTATTATCAGCAAAACCAGATTTTATATATATCCAATACGGATACAAAGAAGGAGAATGAAAATGGAAAATGTGATTAATAAACGATATGAATTTGTGATGCTTTTTGATGTGGAGAACGGAAATCCGAATGGCGATCCCGATGCGGGAAACCAGCCTAGAATTGATCCTGAAACGGCGCTGGGCATTGTGACAGATGTCTGTTTAAAGCGCAAAATCAGAAATTACGTCGAGCTTGCAAGAGAAGGTGAAGCGGGCTATAACATACTGATAAAAAATGACAGAACCTTAAATTCCAAATTTACAGAGGCTTATGACACTTTGGGGCTGGCAAAAAAGCAGAACGGAAAAAATAAAGAGGACGTGCAGAAAGCACAGCAGTATATGTGCCAGAATTATTTTGATGTGCGTGCTTTTGGGGCTGTTATGAGCACAGGAGATGACCAGTGCGGTACAGTGCGGGGACCTGTGCAGATTAATTTTGCACGAAGCATAGACCCTATTTTTTCGCAGGATATTACGATAACGCGTCAGGCAAAGACCAATGAAAAACGAGAAAACGCAGGAAATGCCGAGATGGGAAGAAAGAGTATTGTCTACTATGGGCTTTACAGGGCAGAAGGATATATTTCCGCTTCACTTGCACAAAAAGTAACCGGTTTTTCGGAAGAAGATTTGGCGCTTTTATGGGAGGCGGTTATCAATATGTTTGAGAATGACAGAAGCGCTGCAAGAGGCAAGATGTGTATGCGCAAACTCTATGTATTTGAGCATGAATCAATGCTTGGAAATGCGCCGTCGCACATTCTTTTTGAAAAAATAGATGTAAAGAGAGACAGCGGCATCTCTGTGCCAAGAAAATTTTCGGACTATATCATTACAGTGGACAAAACAATGCCAGAGGGTGTAACGATTGTGGAGAAGCTATGACGGACGAAAATACAAAAATGATCAATATCCGTACAATCCAGCATTATATGTACTGTCCGCGGCGCTGGGGACTGCTGGAGATCAATCATGACTGGGCAGAGAATGCGTTTGTGGTAAAGGCGAATCTCATGCACGAAAGAGTACATGATGGCAGCCATAATTTCTCAGATCACAAAAAGGTTGTCAGAAGCTCTGTGACCTTGTACAATGATCTGCCCGCGTATAATTTGTACGGTGTAGCTGACTGTATTGAGTTTGTCAAGAACCAGAAAGGTGTTAAGGTTCAAGGGCTTCCAGATTTATATCATGTAAAAATTGTAGAGTATAAGCCAAAGCCGCCTAAGGAGTGTGCGTATCATGAAACGGATGCGATACAAGTGTTCGCGCAGAAAATATGTGCGGATTTTATTTGGGGTTGCGACGCAGAAGGTATTATCTATTATTCTGAAATCAAAAAACGTGTCCGTCTGCCGTTTGACAGTATGTATGTGCAGTATGAGAAAGCCTTAAAGGAATTGCTTTGTGAGATGAGACAATTTATTGATAAGCATGAAATCCCGCTGCGGAGGAAGGGGCAGAAATGTACAGGATGTTCTATGAAGGAGATGTGTTTCTATAAAACTGCGGCATATTCTGTGAAAAAAGAAATCTTTCAAAATGTATATGAGGAGGCAGGCGGATGAGAAAATTATTAAATTCTTTGTATATTACAGATGAAACGGTTTGGCTGGCACTTGATGGAGAAAATATCGTCTGCAAGAGCGATGAAGGTGAAAAGTTTCGGATACCATTTGTAAATATTGAGGAGATTTTCTGCTTCTCATATCTTGGCTGCTCACCAGCATTGATGGGGAAGTGTGCGGATTTGGGTATTTCATTGAACTTTATATCGCCGCAGGGGGAGTTTCTCGCACGCGTTCAAGGAAAAACAAAAGGTAATATATTTTTAAGAAAAGCACAGTTTGAACAATTTGTAGCGCCGCCGATTCTACTGGCACAAAATACGGTTGCTGCAAAAATACATAATACACTATTTTTGATAAAGCGTTCTTTGAGAGACTATCCGCAAATCAATGAAGGTGGTGAACTTACGTGCTGTATTGAAAGACTACAGACAGCAATAAACAAGACGTACGAAGCATCAGATATTGGCACATTGATGGGGATTGAGGGTAATTGCGCCAAGGAATATTTTAGTATTTTTGACAAGTTAATTTTGTCTCAAAAAGAGGACTTTTATCTGGTCAGCCGCACTAAGCGGCCGCCTTTAGATAAGGTAAATGCAATGCTTTCCTATCTATATACGATTATGACAAGTACTTACGCGTCTGCTTTGGAGAGTGTGGGGCTCGACAGTTGTTACGGTTTCTATCATGCGCTGCGCTCAGGAAGAAGCAGCCTTGCCTGTGATCTGGTTGAAGAGACACGTTGTGTTATAGAGCGGCTGGTGTTGACTTTGATCAATCTGAAAAAGATTCATGCAAAGGATTTTGAGATACAGGAAAGCGGCTCAGTTTTTTTGACAAAGGAGGGAAAGAAAAAAGTACTGACAGCATGGCAGGAGAAACGCAGAAGCATGATTCTGCATCCATTTCTAAAAGAAAAAATTCCATTTGGACTGTTGCCATATATTCAAAGTTCTTTGCTTGCAAAGTATATCCGCGGTGAACTTTCAGAGTACCCCTGTTTTTTGCAGAAATAGTGAAAAGTGTTTTTAACCGTTTGCAGAGAAGAGTACGCGTAGAAGCACTAAGTTTTGCGCCGAAAAACATCAAAAACAGGTATTTTCACCATGGAGGATAGATGGGATAGCGTTTATTGCTGGAATAGAGGAGAAAAGTAGTATGATGGTCTTAGTAAGTTATGATGTATGCACTGTGGATTCTGGAGGAAAAACACGCTTGCGGAAGGTTGCCAAGGAGTGTGTTAATTATGGACAGAGAGTACAAAATTCTGTATTCGAAATAGATACGGATTATGGTACATTTTTGAAGGTCAAGGATAAGCTGATAAAATTAATTGATTTAAAACAGGATAGTATTCGTTTTTATTATCTGGGCAATAATTGGGAGCACCGTGTGGAACATTTTGGGACAAAAGAAACCTATAATCCTGAGGGGGT
>Ga0137308_100432_pt1 | contig 70100 bp, 63 predicted proteins | sample Inofrocosms_June_FD_97181 | JGI IMG/M metagenome (GOLD analysis project Ga0137308, IMG submission 97181) | Mouse cecal microbial communities from Vienna, Austria - N-Acetylneuraminic and N-Acetylglucosamine D2O microcosms_June | ecosystem: Host-associated > Mammals > Digestive system > Large... | reverse complement strand
AGTTTACCGGACTTCAGTCACAGCAGACCCGCGACAGGGAGCGGCTTGACTTTGCGTTCAATCTTTCCTTCACAGCCCTCAATGTCTGCAAAGAGGTCATAAGGAAGGATTATCCAGATCTTTCGGTAGCGCAGTTCAAACGGCTTATGTTTGAATCTTATCTCGCCTCAACAATTATTTCGACTTGCGGAAAATCTCCGCATCTCAAAATAATTCAGAAAATAAATCATCGGTTGGCTCAGTTAGCGGCTTAGCCAAGGCTGAACAACCTCAAATTTTACCGAATCATTGTTTAAACGTAACTTCCTGATATCAGTATTAAGCAAAATAGAATTCTTTCACAACCGTTTTTCAGGAAATGATGGATTGAAGAGTGAAGAATGGCCAAACCCAACAAATGTTAAACAAGGTTAATGTATTATATGGCTTTTCTTATCACCAGAAAATTGTATTCGGGTCAGCTTGATGGCTTGTTTGGCCGGAAGATGCTTTTTTGCTTTTTTGTAGAGATTGTTTTGCAGGAAATGATTTTTTGATTAATTTTGCTGCCGTAATCAGTTTTTCGGCATAAATAGTATGAACAATTGCTCTTACATACCCCAACGTTTCGCCCGGTCGATTGGCTCGGGTATGATGGCTATGGGTATGATGTGCATGATGGTTCAGCCGCCGTGCCGGGATTAGCTACGCAATATTCACACTCTAAATAGCAAACCGGCACCCCTAAAGGATGCCGGTTTTTTTATAAAAACTTAATGCAAAAACAAATATGGACTACACAAAACTCGGATTTGAAACACGACAGATTCACGCAGGTCTTGACCGCGACAATGCAAGCTGTTCTCGCGGAACTGCCATATACCCTACTGCCGCATATCGTTTTCCCACCTGTGAATACGCTGCCGGACTCTTCGAGCTATCTCAGCCGGGTAATATATACACCCGTCTGCAGAATCCCACTACATCGGCCTATGAAGAACGTGTGGCAGCGCTTTACGGAGGTTCGGGGGCGCTTGCGGTAGCATCGGGTATGTCGGCAATATTGATTGCCGTGACATCGCTTGCCGAAGCAGGCGACAATATCGTGGCATCTCCATACCTTTATGGAGGCACCTATAATCTATTCCGCCATACTCTCCGCAAGCTCGGAATCGAAGTCCGTGTCGCCACCGAAGCCACGGCTGAAGCTATCGGTGGGCTTATCGACGAGCGCACCCGCTGTGTTTTTGCTGAAAGTATGGGCAATCCTACCTGTGCTGTTCCCGACCTTGAAGCGATAGGCCGCACGGCCGCAGCCAAAGGTGTCCCTTTCATAGTAGATAACACCTTCGGAGCATGCGGATATTTGTGTAATCCGTTTGAATGGGGCGCTAACATAGTGGTTGACTCTGCCACGAAGTGGATTAACGGTCACGGCACAGCCATGGGAGGCATAATAGTCGATGGTGGCAATTTCGACTGGGGTAATGGTAAGTTTCCTGCTATCGACGGGCCATCAGAAGGATACCACGGACTTAATCTATACACAGCATTCGGCCGACAGGCATTCATTGTTAAATGCCGTGTTGACGGCCTGCGCGACCTTGGCGCTTCGCCATCGCCCTTCGACAGCTATCTGATGATGATCGGACTTGAAACGCTATCTCTCCGTGTGCGCCATCAGATAGAGTCTACACGGCGTCTTGCCGAATACCTCAGGGAACATTCCGCAGTAAAAAATGTAGCATACATAGGATTCGAGAATCACCCGTGGCATTCCAATGCTGCCCGTTTCTTCCGCGACGGAGCAGGCGCGGTACTGAATGTCGAACTGAATGGCACTCTTGAAAGCACGGTGCGATTCGTTGAAGCGCTACAGCTGGTGGCACATATGACTATGATAGGCGACTCGATATCTGTAGTAACCCATCCGGCATCGACCACGCATAAGCAGCTTTCCGAGTCCGATCTTGCCAAAGCGGGGGTCACCCCCACCCTGCTGCGCGTGTCTGCCGGGCTCGAAGACCCGGCAGACATCATAGCTGATTTCGACCAAGCATTCAAAGCCGCCGGTCTATGTTGAAATACGGATCCCCTGCTCCGTTCAGGCTTGAATCGGGCATAGAATTGCCCGATTTTGAAATTGCGTACCACACATATGGCACTCTGAACGAAAACCGTGACAATGTGGTATGGGTATGCCACGCCCTTACGGCAAACAGCGACGTGGCCGACTGGTGGCCACACACTGTTGTGGAAGGTGGATTTCTCGATCCGAACCGCTGGTTTGTGGTATGTGCCAATATAATAGGCTCGCATTACGGCACAACAGGCCCCCTTTCGATTAACCGTGCCACCAACGAGCCTTATTATAATGACTTTCCGGCATTCACAATCCGCGATATGGCCAAGGCGCACGCTCTCCTTGCCGATGCGCTGGGCATATGCCGTATCCACGCTCTGATAGGCAGCTCTGTCGGTGGTTTTCAGGCAATAGAGTGGGCCGTGGAAGAGCCTGAACGTTTCGAACGGCTCGTGCTGATAGCCACAGCGGCAAAAGCATCGCCATGGAGCATCGCTATCGATGAAACTCAGCGAATGGCTATATTCGCCGATTCAAGCTACGGACAGCACGATGCCTCTGCAGGCGCCGCCGGACTTGCCGCAGCACGCGCCATAGGGTTGCTGACTTATCGTGGAACAGATGGGTACAACCTTACTCAGCAAGATGCCGCAAACGGCGGAATGCTGCCGCCCGACAGTCACAGGGCATGCACGTACCAGAGGCATCAAGGCGACAAACTCGTGAAACGTTTCAACGCCTATTCATATGTGAAAATACTCGATGCTTTCGACACTCACGATGCAGGGCGCGGCCGGGGAGGCTTGGCCGCGGCACTCGAACGGATAAAGGCGCCGACTATGGTGGTGGGCATCTCTACCGACATTATTTTCACTCCGACAGAGATGCTTTCGCTCGCCGCAATGATTCCCCATGCGAGCTATTGCGAGATAGAATCCTCTTTTGGCCACGATGGCTTTTTGGTAGAACACGAACAACTCAACCGTATTCTAAAGAATTTCATATGACAGAACTCAATATCGGCCTATTCGGCCTCGGAACAGTAGGACAAGGCATATACCGGGTGTTGGAACGCGCCCGTAATGCCCATGCGTCGATAAGCCGCATATGTGTGCGGTCGCTCGCCAAAAAACGCGATATCGACATTCCGGCCAATATGCTCACCGATGATCCCGACGACATATTCAATGATTCCGCGATAAACCTTATTGTGGAAGTGGTAGATAATGCCGAAGCGTCGTGGAGGATAGTCCGCAGAGCCCTTGAGCAAGGTATTCCGGTGGTGAGCGGAAACAAGGCTATGATAGCCCGGCATCTGCCCGAACTCATAGCGCTACAGCGCAGAACGGGGGCTGCCCTGCTCTATGACGCATCGTCGTGCGGCTCCATACCTGTTATCCGCAATCTTGAGGAATATTACGACAACGACCTCCTCCTCGAAGTAAAAGGAATACTGAACGGCTCGTCAAACTACATATTATCGCGGGTGTTCGACCACGGCGAAGACTATGGTTATGCGCTAAAGCGCGCTCAGGAACTTGGTTTTGCAGAGGCCGATCCGAGTTTTGATATAAAAGGATTCGATTCGCTTTTCAAACTTGTCATAATCACGGTTCACGCTCTCGGCGTGTATGTTGACCCTGGCAGGGTCTTTACTTACGGCATATCCGCAATCTCCGATTTCGACATTAAGTATGCCAGGGAAAAAGGCGTGAAAATCAAACTTGTGGCGCAAGTCGTCAAACTTGACGATGATCGTTTCACGCTGTTCGTAATGCCGGAATTCGTATCGCCGGGGAAATACATATACAGCGTTGACGACGAATATAACGGCGTGGTTATTCGCGGAGAATGCTACGACCGCCAGTTTATGTTCGGCAAAGGTGCAGGAGGCCTGCCTACCGCATCATCAATACTCAGCGACGTGACTGCCCGTCTGCACAACTACAGGTATGAGTATAAAAAGATGAGCTACGAGGGGCGTCCGGCGTATACCACCGATGTGTCTTTGAGGATTTATCTGCGCCATAAAAATCCCGAAGTTCCATATGGCCTCAAGTTCGATAAGATACTTGAGCGATATATTTCGGACCATACATGTTATACCGTGGGCGACTTATCGCTTGCCGAACTGATGCTGCATCCCGAGCTGCTGTCAGACCCCGATGTGTTTATCTGCAACATTCCTCGTTTTTTTGAAAGCGACGATGATGGCTCGTTAAGCAATATTAACTAAATGCTGAGGAAATATTTGCGTATATTTGCAAAGTTTCTAAATTGACTGCCGTGATAACAAAATTAAGCCAAATAGTAGACGAAGCGCGCCAGAGAGGTGCGCGACGCCTCGCCGTAGCTTGTGCTGCCGACGCGCACACACTCGAAGCTGTGGCGGCCGCTGCTGCCGAAGGAATAGTTTCACCTATCCTTTACGGAAATAGCGACACGATAATTGATATCTGCAACCGCGAAGGCATTGATGCCTCGGGCTGGGAAATAATCAATGAAAAAAACGATAGTTCCGCCGTTCGTATGGCTGTGGCAGCCGTATCTTCCGGGAAGGCCGATGTTCTGATGAAGGGACTGATATCCACCGACGCATATATGCGTGGAATCCTCGATAAAGAATGCGGGCTGCTCCCTCCGAAAGGAATTCTGAGCCATGTGTCTGTCATAGAGCTTCCCGGCCGCGACCGACTGCTTACTGTGGCTGACGTTGCCGTTATACCTCAGCCGGATTTCAAACAGAAAACCACCCTCATACGATATTTGATTCAGACTGCCAAGACATTGGGCATAGACTGTCCCAAAGTTGCCTGCATCGCTCCGTCTGAGCAAGTACTGCCCTCTGTGCCCTCTTCTGTCGAAGCTTGCATTCTTTCCAAGATGGGCGACAGGGGCCAGTTTGGCAACGCCGTTATCGACGGGCCGCTCTCTCTTGATGTTGCATTATGGAAAGAGGCTGCCGAGATAAAGAAAGTAAAAGGTTCGACAGTGGCCGGTGCGGCTGATTGCCTCCTCTTCCCCAACATCGAATCAGGCAATGTGTTCTTCAAATCCGCCACCCACCTCGGAGGCTCCGAAATAGCCGCTATGGTTGTCGGCACGAAGGCTCCGTGCGTGCTTACATCGCGAGGCGACACACCTACCACAAAGCTATATTCAATCGCATTAGCATGCCTGTCGGCCAAATAAACTATGAAACACCGTATTTTGGCCATCAACCCCGGCTCAACTTCTACAAAAATTGCTGTTTATGACGACGGCAATCTGCTTTTCAAACAATCGATAGAACACAGCCGCGAGGAGCTTGAGCGTTTCCCGCACCTTCTCGACCAGTATGGCTGGCGCAAGGGGCTTATAGAGCAGGCGCTTAGGCGCCAAGGCATTGACTTGATGAGCCTTTCGGCCGTAATAGGCCGAGGAGGCATCATAAGTCCTGTCGAAAGCGGCGTTTACGAGGTTAACGACGAACTGCGCCACGACCTCGAAAACGCGCGTATGCAACATGCCTCAAACCTTGGCGGTCTGATAGCCCGCGACATTGCCGACGAAATAGGCGTCAAATCATTTATTGCCGACCCTGTTGTTGTCGACGAAATGATACCGTATGCCCGTATCAGCGGTGTTCCTGAGCTGCCTCGCGAGTCCATTTTCCATGCCTTGAACCAAAAGGCTATCGCTCGCCGCTTCTCCAAGGAATCAAACAAGAAATACGAGGATCTGAATCTCATCGTGTGCCATATGGGTGGCGGAATCACTATCAGCGCCCACCGCAAAGGACGTGTCATCGACACCACCAACGCCCTCGACGGCTGCGGCCCGTTCTCCCCTGAACGTTCAGGCTCGCTGCCTCCCGGCCCGTTGGTAAAACTTTGCTTTTCCGGCAAATATACCGAGAAGGAACTGCTGCGCCTTGTTCACGGCGCCGGTGGCCTGATGGCTCATCTTGGCACCACGTCCGTGCCCGAGGTGTTACAGCGCATCGACGACGGCGACCTGCATGCAATGCTCATACTCCGCGCCATGGTATATACCGTGGCAAAAGAGATTGGAGCAATGTCTACAGCGCTGAAAGGCGATGTGGACGCCATACTTCTGACCGGAGGCATGGCTCACAGCCAGCGTATAACGGACTTTGTGGCCGAACACGTCGAATTCATCGCTCCGATCTATGTATATCCCGGCGAAGACGAACTCCTGACGCTCGCTGAAAATGCCCTTGCCGCTATCACAGGCGAACGCGAAGTAAAAGTTTATCACAGCACCGAGCGAGAAGACCCGTCGGCAATAAACGACCGCCGACGCCCCTCGAAGCTGCGTGACATACTTTTGGCTGCAATCACCCCGACTATGCGCCCGGTTCCGTCGTTCAGCACATTACGGCAATATCTCCATATCCGATTCAAACGTTAAGTAAACAACCCGGAGCTTTTTATATAGAAATGCTCCGGGTGTTATTGTATCTTTAAACAACCTGTGCCAGCACGGTGTTTTGTTAAAAGATATAATCTTAACCAATTCCAGATGAAAGAACAAAAGACTCTCAACGGCTATCTTGCCCAGGCTATCCGCGACAACTGGGATACTCCTGCGCTTACCGATTTTCGCGGTATCACATACCAGTATCGGGATGTCGCACATAAAATAGCAAAACTACATATACTTTTTGACGAATCAGGCTTGAAGCCCGGCGACAAAATAGCATTCTGTGGCCGTAACTGTGCCGAATGGGCAATCGCCGTCCTAGCGTCGCTTACCTATGGGACTGTCGCCGTGCCGATACTGCACGATTTTAAGCCCGATAATATCCATCATCTGGTAAATCATAGCGAGAGCCGTCTTTTTTTCGCTGATGCTGCGACATGGGATAATCTCGACCCCGACACAATGGGGAAATTGGACGGAGCCGTGCTTATAAACGATTACTCGCTATTGCTGAGCCGAAATAAGAAGCTTACCAAGGCGCGCGAAAATCTAAACCGCCTTTTTGGCGAACGCTATCCCGAAAGATTCAGCGCCGCAGATGTTTCGTATCCCGAATACGAAGGAAGCCAGTTGGCTCTGATCAATTACACATCAGGTTCAACAGGATTCTCAAAAGGAGTGATGCTGAGCTATGGCAACCTGTGGAGCAATCTCCAGTTCTGCATCGACGGCCTAACCTTCCTTAAAGCTGGCGACGGAATGGTGTCGATGTTGCCGCTCGCACATATGTACGGGCTTATGGTGGAATTTATACACACTTTTGCCAAAGGCTGCCACATATACTTCCTCACCCGCACTCCCTCGCCGCAAATCATCATGGAGGCGTTCGCCCAAGTTCGCCCGAAACTGATTGTGGCCGTGCCTCTGATTATTGAAAAGATAGTCAAAACCCGCATATTCCCCCTGCTCGAAAAGCCGCTTATGAAGCTGGCCATGCACCTGCCGTTCGTTGACAACAAGCTCCTCGAAAAAATCAAAGAGCAGCTTGAAAAAGCTTTCGGCGGACAGCTCAAGGAGATAATAATAGGCGGAGCCGGTCTTAACGCCGATGTGGAAGCTTTTTTAAGAAGAATCAAATTCCCGTTCACAGTCGGATACGGAATGACGGAGTGCGGCCCCCTCATAGGGTATTGCCCATGGGACAAACAGAGGCCTGCCTCATGCGGCTTGCTCGCGCCCCGTATGGAAGGACGAGTTGACACCGACGACCCGGAGAAAACGCCGGGAGTGCTGTGGGTACGCGGAGCGAACGTAATGCTCGGCTATTACAAAAACCCTGAAGCCACAGAGGCTGTGATGGGAGCTGATGGCTGGATGAATACCGGCGATATATGCAATATCGATGCCGACGGCTACCTGTATATTCGCGGACGGGATAAAAATATGATTCTCGGCCCTTCGGGACAGAACATATATCCTGAAGAAATCGAACAAAAGCTCAATAATATGCCATATGTGGCCGAGTCTATAATAATCGGAAACGACGGTCGCCTTACCGCGCTTATATATCCCGACATAGAAAATGCCGGAAAGCAAGGCATCGCAGAGAGCGAACTGCAGAAGATGATGCAGGAAAACATAAGCGCCCTTAACAAAGAACTACCGTCGTATTCGCAAATATCCGGCTTGAAAATCTTCCACGAAGAATTTGAAAAAACACCCAAACGCTCAATCAAGCGTTATCTGTATCAGTGATGAATCAAATAGAGAATACAGTAAAATTCGTTGAAGAAGCTGCCGCAAAAATACTTGCAGGCATTACTCTTGACGAATCCACATTATATGCTCTCTCCGAAATAGACACAGAGGAAGGCCGTGCAGCCATAATACAGGCCGCAAAAAAAATAAGCAACTCAATGTGTCCCCGCAAATTCGACACCTGCTCGATTGTAAACGCTCGATCGGGCAAATGTTCGGAAAATTGCAAATGGTGTGCCCAGTCGGCTCACTTCGACACCGGCTGTGAGAGTTACGCTCTTGTCGATGAGCAAGAGGCTCGTTCTGCAGCAAGATATAATGCGGAGCGCGGTGTTGGGCGTCTGTCGCTTGTGGCAAGCGGCCGTTCTGTCCGAGGCAAAGCCCTCGGCTCACTGTGCGATATGCTGAAACTCATCAAAGAAAACGACGGAATTGACACTTGTGCCTCATTAGGGCTTCTTGACGAGGGCGAATTGCAACAACTATGGGACTCGGGCGTGCACCGCTACCATTGCAATCTCGAAACTGCGCCATCATACTTTCCGTCGTTATGCACCACGCATACGCAGGCCGACAAACTCGCCACTATCTCCGCCGCAAAAAAAATCGGATTCGAGATATGTTCAGGCGGTATAATCGGTATGGGCGAAACACGGAGGCAACGTATGGAGCTTGCCATAGTGCTCAGACAGATATCACCCTGCTCTATCCCCATAAACATACTTAGCCCCATACCGGGAACGCCGCTGGAAAACACGCCTTTGATTTCAGAAGACGAAGTGCTGTTGACCATCGCGCTATTCCGCTTCGCGCACCCGTCTGTGCAGCTAAGATTTGCAGGAGGACGTGCGCGTATGAGCAAAAAGGCCCAGAAAGAAGCTATGGAGATAGGCATAAACGGTGCTATCGTAGGCGATTTGCTCACCACCCTTGGCTCGACCATCGCAGAAGATCGAGCTTTATGTGAAGAGGCAGGCTATGAATGGTGATTATATATTGAGCAAGGCCAGAGCCAAAGAATTTGCGTCGCTCGATGATGCAAAGGGGCGCGAACGCTCCGGCATGTTTGTGGCAGAAGGTCGCAAATGTGTGGAAACCCTGCTTCAAGCCGGGTTTAGGGCGAGATACCTTTTTGCTGATTCAGAATCAGGTATTCTCGAAATTTCAGGCTGTGATACTATTCTTGTGAAAAAAGGAGTTCTCAGGCAGATTACCCGCTTGACTGCAACCCCTCAGATAATAGCTTTTTTCGAGCTTCCGGAAACTACCGCACCTCCCGCTCCTGATGTGGCGGCAAACGGACTTGTGCTCGCTCTCGACAGAATACAGGATCCCGGCAACCTCGGCACCATACTGCGCACATGCGACTGGATGGGAATACGCACCGTTGTAGCCTCTGTCGGAACTGCCGATGTTTTCAATCCCAAGGTTGTGCAAGCCTCTATGGGGGCTATAGCATCAGTATCGGTATATTATACCGATCTCGCTGAATGGTTGAAGCGTTTACCGGCTGAAGTACCTGTATTCGGCACTTATCTTGACGGTAAAAACATATACACAGAGCCTTTGTCCGGCAAAGGAGTGCTTGTCATGGGCAATGAAGGCAGGGGAATATCCGAGGAAACGACCCAGTACATCAACAGAAAACTGTATATCCCGCCGTTCGGCGTCGAAGCGCCTGCAAGCGAAAGCCTTAATGTGGCCACAGCCACGGCCATAGCACTTTCACAATTCCGACAAAGGCAATTCAATGGCTAAAACCAAGCAAAAAACAATGTGGTTCTGCTCGTCGTGCGGAGCCGACTCTGCCAAGTGGACAGGCCGCTGCCCAGCTTGTGGAGAATGGAACACCATGGTCGAAGAAAAAGTGCTTGCTGCCACAAGTCCTTCAGCCACATCGCGCAGCGGCAGAGAAAAGGCCGTGCCTCGCGCTGTCAACGACATCAAGGCTATCGACGAGCCGCGCATACCAATGCCAAGCAACGAGCTGAATCGTGTGCTTGGAGGAGGACTCGTAAAAGGCTCCATAGTGCTGCTCGGAGGAGAACCGGGAGTGGGAAAGTCCACGCTCGTATTGCAGAATCTGCTTTCCATACGTTCTCGCAGAATACTGTATGTGTCGGGCGAGGAAAGCCCGACACAACTCAAGCTCCGTGCCGACCGTATTGGCCGGGGAAGCGACAATGTGTTCATAGTCGGAGAAACATCGCTTGAAAATATATTTTCCCATATCGATGATATAAAGCCTGAGATACTCGTTGTAGACTCTATCCAGACCATTGCGTCAGACACCCTCGAGTCTTCGGCCGGAAGCGTGGGCCAGGTGCGTGAATGTGCGGCCGCGTTGCTGCGCTACGCCAAAGAAAGCGGAGTGCCGGTCCTTCTTATCGGCCATATAACCAAAGAAGGCTCTCTCGCAGGACCGAAAGTGCTTGAGCACATAGTCGATGCCGTACTGCAATTCGAAGGTGACCGACAATATATGTACCGCCTCTTGCGCGCTACCAAGAATCGATTCGGCAGCACGTCCGAACTTGGCATCTACGAGATGCAGCGCTCAGGACTCCGCGAGGTGTCAAACCCGTCGGAAATGCTTGTGAGCACCGGCGGCGAGGAACTTTCAGGAGTAGCCGTGGGCGTGACTCTCGAAGGGATAAGACCGTTCCTGATAGAGGTTCAGGCATTGGTCAGCTCTGCGGCATATGGTACGCCGCAGAGGTCTGTCACAGGCTTTGATGCCAAGCGTATGAATATGCTTTTGGCTGTATTGGAAAAGAGAGTCGGCTTCAAACTGGGGCAGAAAGACGTGTTTCTGAACATAGCCGGCGGCCTGAAAGTGAACGACCCGGCACTTGACCTCGGAGTTATATCAGCCATATTGTCGAGCAATGTGGACATGGCCATACCCAGAGGCTGGTGTATGGCAGGCGAAGTGGGTCTTACCGGCGAAATACGCCCGGTGACACGTCTTGAAAAGCGAATAACCGAGGCCGAAAAACTTGGTATGAGCGATATGCTGATACCTTCCGCGCCTATAAAAGGCTTCGACACGTCCAAGCTCAGCATCAGACTCCACCACGTATCGAAAGTGGCAGATGCCTTCCGCGAACTGTTCGGCTAATCGTGGTGATACGGCTCGCCACGCTGTATGGTACCGGCACGGTATATCTGTTCGCAAAGGAACAGACGTACGAGCTCGTGCGGGAAAGTCATTTTTGACAAGGACAACATAGCGTCAGAGCGGTCGTATACCTCTTTGCTGAATCCATATGGGCCTCCCACGGCCAAAATCAGGTTGCGCGGCAGTTCTACGGCCTTCCGCGCAAGAAAATCGGAAAATTCCCGCGAGCCGTATTGACGGCCTCGCTCGTCAAGCAACAACAAGAAATCGCCCGGAGCAACCTCCGCGAGTAATTTGGCGCCTTCAAGACTCTTTTGACGTTCGGCAGCTCCTGGTGAACGTACGTCGGCAACATTGACAATGCTGAACGGCCAATAATGCCCTATTCTTTTGGCATACATATCTATAGCGGAGGCAATTGCCGAATCGCGAACGCCGCCGACACATACAAGTTTGATTTTCATATTCAAAGATACGAATAAGTCGAGCGCAAAACCAAATATTCTTATGTTTTTGTTGTGCGCATGTATCAGAAAGAGGCATTATCCGCATTATTGGTAGCCTCTAAGGTAATTTTGGTATGTATATTAGCATTTTAGTTAGTATTTTTGCACCGTAAACCAATCTGCATTTATGAAAAAGGGATTCATATCGATAACTACGCTGTTAATACCTGTATTTGCTTGTGCGGCAGAGCCTGCCGACTCTGTGTCCATGCTTGAGGAGATAGTGGTGACAGGCTCCAACAAGGCTGTCGACGCTCGCCTCATGCCCTACACCGTCACTGTTGTCACGGCCAAGGATCTTGAAAATTCAGGGCAGACGCAGCTTTTATCCGTTTTATCAGGACAAGTGCCGAGTTTGTTTGTGACACAGCGTGGCATACTCGGATTTACAGTAGGAAGCAATGGCGGAGCCGGACACATAAAATTGCGCGGCATCGGAGGCGACAGGGCAAGCGCTGTGCTTATGATGCTCGACGGACAGCCCCAGTTTGCAGGCATATACTCCCACCACGTTGCCGATTTCTATAATAAAGAGTATGTAGAGCGTGTTGAAGTACTTCGCGGCCCGGCGTCGGTTCTTTACGGCTCGAATGCTATGGCAGGGACAATCAACGTCATTACAAAACAGGCAAAATCCGACGGCGTTCATGCCACCCTTACTTCCCAATACGGTCCGTACAACACTTGGCAGACATCGTTGACATGTACTGTACGCCACGGTCGGCTGTCGGCTCTTGCTTCGTTATCATACGACAGGACTGACGGAAATATCGACGGGCTCGATTTCAAACAAGGCGGAGGATACGCTAAAATCGGTTACGAGTTCAGCACCCATTGGAAGGCATACGCAGATTATGCCCTTACCAATTTCAAAGCCCACGACCCGGTATATCCCACATTGTCGAACCCTGAATCGACCGATGTGTACTACCAAAGCATCACACGAGGCGAAGCTTCCGTGGCTGCCTCGAACTACTATGGCACTACCGATGGAACAATTCGGGCATACTACAGCTACGGCAACCATTATATTGATGATCCAAGGCATTTCCACAGCCTTGACGACAGATTCGGCGTGATGGCGTTTCAGAATTTTACACCGTGGTGCGGGGCAGCTGTCACAGCCGGGTTTGATTTTAATACTTATTCAGGCGAAATACCTGTAAGCGGAGGCAACAATCATACCGAAGGTTCTATGTCGACCATTGCGCGCAAGCATATCACAGAGTACTCGCCCTATCTGACATATTCCCAAATCATTGCCAATGGTCTGCTAACCCTCAACGGCGGTTTGCGAATGGCCAACAGCTCGATGTTTGACACACGCTGGATTCCTCAGGCCGGTTTTGCCATTAACCTGCCTGCCGACTTTACCATAAAGGCATCTGCCGCTTCCGGCTACCGCAATCCCTCTTTCCGTGAACTGTATTTATACCGAATGGCTAATCCCGACCTCGAGCCGGAGCGAATGTGGAATTACGAGATTTCAGCAGGGCGCCGCTTTGGCTCATATCTTGCCATAGACCTCACAGCATACTACAGCAAAGGCGACAACCTTATTCAGACAGTCGATATGAAAAATGTCAACACAGGGCGTTTCATCAATAAAGGCATCGAATTGTCTGCACGCAGCTATCTCTTGCCGAACCTCAATGTAACATCCACATACAGCTACCTGCACAGTTCTCTTGACAATCTCACAGGAGCGCCGCGCCATCAGTACTATCTCGGAGCCGACTGGAAAGCTCTTGAATGGCTTGGAGTGCACGCCGACTTAAAAGGCACTGCCGACCTGTACGTTGCCGAAGGAATCAAGCGCCAAAGCTATGCCCTGCTCAATCTCAAACTTGATTTCAAGGTATGGAAATATCTGACACTTTTCGCACGCCTTGAGAACATATGTGACGCCCAATATACAATTAACCGAGGATACGAAATGCCCGGCTTCACTGCAATGGGCGGATTCAAAGCATCATTTTAAACAACAATAATATGAAAAAGACCATTTTAGCCATTATCGCATCAGGAATAGCAATTTCTATCGCCTCGTGCGGAGGCCAGAAAGCCGGAGCCGAGAACAGCTCGGCCGAAAACGACTCGCTGGCCGCTCTTCCGACAGTGTACTACATCAAGGACATCACCCCTGAAAATCTCGTGCGCATCTATGAAGCTCTCGGCCGCCCGGCTGAAGGCAATGTCGCCGTTAAAATATCCACGGGAGAGTCTACCCAGTCAAATCAGCTCGCCCCTGCACTTATCGAGCCGCTCGTAAGCAAGATTAACGGTACCCTCGTAGAATGCAACACCGCATACGAAGGAAACCGAAACACCACCGAAAAGCACCTTAAAGCCATTGAGGAGCATGGATATACTGCAATAGCCAAAGTAGACATAATGGACGCTGACGGCGATACCATACTGCCTGTGGCAAACGGCAAGCATCTGAAGCACGACATCGTAGGAAAGCATTACACCGATTACGACTTCACAGTGGTACTTTCTCACTTCAAAGGCCACCAGATGGGTGGTTTCGGCGGAGCGCTCAAAAACATATCGATAGGCATAGCGTCAAGCAACGGCAAGGCATATATCCACTCTGCCGGAAAAACAGCCAATGCTGCCGAAATATGGAGTAACATTGCCGAGCAGGACGACTTCCTCGAAGCTATGGCCGAAGCATCAAAAGCAATCATAGACCATGCCGACGGCAAGATTTTGTATATCAACGTGGCAAACAACCTGTCGGTGGATTGCGACTGCAACGGCAATCCCGAGCCGGCACAAATGGGCGATCTGGGCATACTGGCGTCGCTCGATCCTGTGGCGCTTGACCGCGCCTGTGTTGATATGGTCGAGGCATCTCCCGACCACGGCAAGGTTCACCTTATAGAGCGCATCGATTCGCGACATGGACGCCATATCTTGGAGCACGCTGAAAAAATAGGCTTAGGCTCTCAGACGTACAAGCTTGTGACAATTGAATAATATACACCACTTGAAGTATGGGACGCCTCGCGCAGGCGTCCCATACTTTTTTATAACATTTATTAACCATATGCGATGCAAGATTAAATACCTCCATTGATTGTTATATAGGCAGAGGCCATAACTATGGCCTCAAAAAATATGAACTTCAAATAATATAAGAGCAAAGAACAGACATTTATGAAAAAGTTATACATCGGACTATTTGGCAGCGCGCTGCTGCTGTCCTCGTGTGGCTCTGTCAAGAACTCGGCCACCCTCTCCGACCTCAACGGTGAATGGAATATTGTAGAAATAGACGGCACTCCGCTTACAACCAAGGCTGGCGGCCGACAGGCTTTTATCGGCTTCGACACCAATTCCGGCAAGATATACGGAAACAGCGGTTGCAACAGTATGACATCTTCGTTAGACCTTGCATCGGCTCCCGGTAAAATCGACTTCGGCAAAATGGCCAGCACCATGATGGCTTGTCCCGATATGGAAAACGAGCAGAAGGTTCTTGGCGCACTGGCAAAGGTCGATCAGTACCGCAAGGACGGTGACAATATGATTGTCCTCTACGATTCGTCCGACAACACCACTATAACACTTAAAAAGAGGTTTGAGGTAATGCCCTATTCCGAGCTTCAGGGAAAATGGATGATCACATCCGTGTTCAACAACCCTATACCGTCTGAAATCGAAAATCACCCCTATCTGGCTTTCGATACAGAAAACAATCGGGTCCACGGACAGCTTGCATGCAACAATTTCAATGCGTCAATCGTCCGCCCCGAAGGCAACGCATCGGCGATATCCATCACTCAGGGTGCCACCACACGTATGATGTGCCCGGATATGGAAACTGAAAGCAGTATACTCTCTGCAATAAACAACATAAAGACTTTCGGACGAATCGACAAAAATACAATTGCGTTCTTCTCCGCCGATGGCGAACAGCTCCTCACTCTTACCAAAAGTGCCGAATAATTAAACCTTTTTATAAATAAAGACGTCGACGACCGGCTTCCACAAAGAGGCCGGTCGTCGAATTATTTTGTTACCGTTATTTAAATTGCGGCGAAAAATTCTGTTCTGAGCGCGGTATTCTCAGAGAAAACCCCGTTATAGTGCATAGTGGTTGTAGATGAGTGCTGTTTCTCGACACCCCTCATCTTCATACATAGATGTTCGCCTTCACATACCACAATCACACCCTTGGCACCAAGCGACTCACGAACAGCCTCGCATATCTGGGCTGTGAATCGCTCCTGTACCTGCAAGCGCCGCGCATATACATTGACAAGGCGTGCGAGTTTGCTCAGACCTACTATCTTCCCGTCCGGCACATAGCCTATCGATACTTTTCCGAAAAAAGGCAATATATGATGCTCGCACATAGAGTAAAACTCAATGTCCTTTACCACTATGAGTTGCGAGCCTTCGTGCTCGAACAATGCCTGCTCCATCACGGAGCGAGGTTCTGCGCGATAGCCTGAAGTAAGAAACCACAATGCTTTGGCGGCTCTCTGCGGGGTTTTGACAAGGCCCTCTCGCGAAGGGTCTTCCCCGAGCAGACCGATGATGCTGTCGATGTGGCGCGCTATCTCGTCGATACGCTCATTGTCTGTCATAGGTCTTAATCGTATATGTTAATTTTGTCGCGTACAATACGCAGATGCGACGACAGCGACGGAAATGCCTCGCGAATCTCGGCCATAGCGGCTTCGGCTTCGCCTCGAGTGCGAAAATCTCCTACCTTGACTCTCCAGTATGGCGAGTTGAATGTCATATATGTGCGATATTGCGGAAAGGCACTCGCAACACGGCCTTGACTCGCTTTGGCCTGCGAACGGGCTGTGCGAGGGTTATTGTCGTCAAAAACCTGCACGCGGTACCCCGCGCGCGAAGACGACGGCTGTGTCGCAGCATTGCTGTCAGAATCTTCACGCAACTCTTCAGGGCTAACATGCCTTATCAGCAGTTTGGCTAATGATTCCGGTTGCGACACCGTTATGTTGCCTGAAGAATTTATGGCGTCAATAATTGAAACCACACTATCGGCAGGAGCTTCCTGCGCCGACACCGAAAACGATGCCGGCAAGCAGGAGGCTATAGCCAATATGTAGGAGCAGAGTTTCACTGAATTAATCAGAATGCTTTCACGATACCCATAAAGTCGGCGCACTTCAGAGCAGCACCGCCAATAAGGCCACCGTCAACGTTGGGTTTTGCGAAGAGTTCGGCTGCATTCGAAGGCTTGCAGCTACCACCGTACAGGATAGAGGTGTTGTCAGCTACTTCGTTGCCGTATTTCTCAGCGATTACGTTGCGGATAAAGGCGTGCATGTCTTCGGCCTGCTCGGCTGTGGCGGTCTTGCCTGTGCCGATGGCCCACACGGGTTCGTATGCAAGTATGATTTTGCCGAAATCTTCAGCATTGAGGTTGAAAAGACCTTCTACTATCTGGGTCTTCACAACATCGTTGAAAGTTCCGTTTTCGCGTTCTTCGAGAACTTCGCCGATGCAGAAGATGGGGCTGAGGCCGTTTTCAAGAGCCAAAGCTACTTTTTCGCGAAGTGTTTCGGAGGTTTCGCCGTAGTACTGGCGGCGTTCGCTGTGACCGAGAATCACATATTTGGCACCTGTCGAAGCTACCATAGGAGCGGAAACTTCGCCGGTGTATGCGCCGGATTTGTGGTCGGCGCAGTTTTCAGCACCAAGGCCGAGCACGCTGCTGTCGATGGCTGCTGCCACGGAGCAAAGATGGGTGAAAGGTACGCAGACAATAACGTCGCAATTAGCTTTTTCTGCCTTGAGGGCTTCGTTAACTTCCTTGGCAAGGGCAACACCTTCGGGAACGGTGGTGTTCATCTTCCAGTTGCCGGCAACGATGTTTTTTCTCATTATTCTATGGAAATTATATAGTGTTTTTGTTGTAGAGCTACAAAGTTACGCATTTTTTAGCTTTTACGAGGCATAAACAAGCGCAAGATTTTAGGAGATTGCCCTAAAAGATAGATTATAAGCATACTGGCCATATATATACATAGAGCCGTGGTATGTATTCGGCCGTCATCGACAGGTCTGATTTCAGACAGGACATTGCTGTCGTCGCCGTCTTCTATCAGCTCAGGATCCAAGGACGACAAGGTGCGTTTCCATATTATCTTCCCGTCCCGGGTCATAACCAACGACGCCACCCCGCGTGAGATCATCTTAAGCGACACGGGATCTGCCGAATAGACGTCAAAATCAGGTCTTACCCAGTCTTTCCATTCTTCGAGTGTGTCGCCGAACGAACCGACCACGGCAATCAGCTCCACTCCCCTCTTCCGACCGTAATCTGCAACAGAGTTGACAAAGTGCGAGCGCGACAAAAACTGCATATTCGGGTCCGGGACAATAAGGAAAAGCTGCTCTCCCTCGGAATTTACTATATATTCCGACACTTCTTCGCCATCACTGTCGAACACGCTGCAAGACGCATCTTCGGATTGGCCTCCGGCTTCTGCGTCAACAAAGACCCAGGTGCTGTCGGGAATATTGTCGAGTGTGAAATTGCGGCGTTCGCCGTTTTTTTCGTATGTGAAATATGTGTCTGCTCCGTAGTCGGCAGGATGAAACATCTGCGTGCCAAGCTTGAACGGTCGGAAATCAACTACCGGCTGGGTGTTGTACCCCACAAATGCGAGGAAGAAGGGGAAAAGAAGCGACACACTTATGGCAAGCCATTGAACCGGTGCAGGGACAAGACCGGCAACAGAACGGTTGTATGCGGCAAGATAAACGATAAGAGCCGTCAAAACTATGTTTTTGGCGAAAGTAAACCAGTTGGAAACTATTATAAAATCGCCAAAACAGCCACAATCGGCCACAGGGTCGGCCACAGCTATATAAAGCGTAAGAGGAAGCATCAGCACCATAAACGCGGCGGCAGTCCACACAGAGAATCGTTTCATAGCGCCTATGGCTATGAGTACGCCTGTGCAGAACTCTATAGAGGCTACCGACACGCAGGCAGCCACTATCAGTTCGGCAGGCAGGGACCAGTCCCATACGGCAAGGTACTCGCCCGTCTTGATAACAAATCCCCACGGGTCGATTGCCTTGGCCCACCCGGCTATTGCGAATGTGGCACCAACGACAAGGCGCGACAACCATACGGCAGCGCGCCTCAATCTCATTCTATTTTGCAGGCTCAGACTCATCTGTAAGCTTTATTATACCGAACACAGCATAGTTTATCATATCGAAATAATTCGCATCTATGCCTTCCGACACCTTGGTGCGACCACGATGGTCTTCAATCTCTTTGGTCCGCTCTATCTTGGCAAGAATAAGATCGACATAGGAAAGCACGCGCATTCCCCGCCACGCTTCGTCGTAATCGTGGTTTTTGGCAATCATAAGCTTCATTGCGCAGGCTGCCACTTCGTCGTATAGCTCCATAGCCTTGGCATTATCGATATCCTTGTGGTCCGCGAATCCGAGTTGAAGCTGTATTATCCCCACGATTCCATAATTCACAATCGCTATAAATTCAGGCAGTATTCCCTCTCCCACGGCCGACACGCCCTTTATCTGAAGCGAGCGTATACGCTTGGCCTTTATAAAGAGCTGGTCTGTGAGGGCTTCGGGCCTCAATATGCGCCATGATGGGCCGTAGTCCTGTAATTTGGCCTCAAAAACAGAACGACACCGGATCAATGCGGCTGAAAACTGTGCGTTGGTATCTTTCATAAATGTGTTGTTTGCGAAAGGAGCCGAGCCTGTCAGGCCCGGCTCCCGGATTTTGTCAATCTGTAGATTATTGGTATGTCATACGTTTTTTCACGTCGTTGAGCTTGGCTTCGTCGTGAAGATTGTAGTATACATTTTCAAGATATTTGAGAATGTCGCCGTTGTCCTGATCGATAGCGTAAGCCTGCTCGAGAATTTCGGCAGCTTCTTTGAAAAGGGGCTCGATTTTCTCGGCGAAATACTGCTCGTATTCTTTCTGAGTAATAGGAGCGCTGTCGTTCAGAGCATAAGCGCTTTCGCAAAGCTGGCGGCCGTAGTTGTAGAGAGCCTGAGCGTTCTTGGAATCAAGTTCGATGGCTTTTTTGTATGCTGCAAGAGCTTCGGGGCGCTTTTCGGTGTTTTCGTAAAGCACACCCTGGATCACATAGTACTGCGCTTTTGAAGGATCCTTGGCGATGGCGTCGTTTATTACGCTGAAAGCCTTGTCGTAGTTCTTAGCCTGAAGGTAGTAGTTAACAACTTGGCCCATGTACATCGGATCCTCGTTGCCATAAAGGGGAAGAGCCTCTTCGGCAAGTGCGAGAACGGCTTCCTCATTCTTGGCGCCGGACGCAACAGCTATTGCGTAATCATAGAGCTGCTTCTTGGTGTAGCCTTTAGATTTGGCGAGCAGGAAAGCTTCGAGAGCCTTGTCGAGTTTGTCGCCCTGCCAAGCTGCCAGAGCCTGATTGAAAGCGATTTCACCGAAGATGCTGTCGGCAGGAATATTGGAGATTTTTTCGCGTACAGCAGGGATTTCGGGCAGTGCGTTGAACAAAGCCCAGCAGCGGTATGCGCCGTCAAAATCCTTGGCATTGTAGAGATCGGCACCGGCAGAGGTATAGTCGGTGAAGTGGCCTGCGAGCAAACCAATCATCTCTTTGGAGTATTTGGGCTTTACCTTGCCTTTGGCGTCAGGAACAGAGTCAAGCGGGAATGCCTTCTCGAACATATCGTAGCCCTGGAGGAGGAGCTTGCCCATCTTCACTTCGTCGCCTTCTTTAAGCTTGTTGAAGGATTTGAGGCCGAGGAGCTTGTCGTATTCTGCGAACGACGCCTTGCCGGGAATGAAGTAGGTCTGAGCCATCTGGGCTGTTGCCGGGTCGCTGAAGGCCGGTGTAATGATAGTTACAACCTTAGCGGCTTCTTCGCCACCTTTCATGGCACGTTCGGCTTCTTTCACCACGCTAACCTGTGCGCTTGCAGAGGCTGCCACAGCGAGGCTGAGAGCGAGGAAACTAATTTTCTTCATCTTAAGGTGTTTATGTTTGTGTAAAGTTAATTCAATCTTCATTTTCTTCAACGCCTGCCTCTGTATCCTCGTCGGCTTCATCAAGCTCTACTTCGGCTTCAAGAGCGAGTTCGGGGAGTTCTTCTGCATCAGCCGCTATTGCAACTGCCTCTTCTTCGGGGTCGGCATCGACACAACATACAGAAGCTATTGAGTCGCCACGCTTTTCGAGGTTGATAATGCGCACGCCCTGTGTGGCGCGGCCCATCACCCTTATGTCGGCAACGTGGATACGGATTGCGACACCGCTCTTATTTATAATCATCAAATCGTTATCATCGTTAACGCTTTTGAATGCAATAAGTTCGCCTGTCTTGTCCGTAATATTCATAGTCTTGACACCCTTGGCGCCTCTGCGGGTTATTCGGTACGCGTCAAGTAGAGAGCGCTTTCCGAAGCCGTTCTGCGACAGCGTCATGACCGTGTTCTCGGTATTTTCGGGCATGGCAATCAGTCCGACAACTTCGTCGTCTGTTCCTTCGTCGATGCGCATACCGCGAACACCGGTGCTCACGCGGCCCATGGCACGCAGCTGGTCCTCGTGGAATCGGATGGTGCGTCCGTGGCGGTTCGACATCAGAATCTCGCAATTGCCGTCGGTAAGTTCCACGCCTACCAGACTGTCGCCTTCGCGGATTATGAGCGCTTTTTTACCCTTGGCCATTACGCGGGCATATTCTGTGAGCGATGTCTTCTTGATTATGCCGTTGCGTGTTGCGAAGACCAGATAGTGACTTGACGTAAATTCGGGATCGTCAAGCTGGCGGCAGGCTATGTACGCATTCACGCTGTCGCCCTGCTCGATATTGAGCAGGTTCTGAAGAGCGCGTCCCTTGCTGTTTTTGCTTCCCTCGGGCAGTTCGTACACACGCATTTTGTATACGAGGCCGCGGTCGGTAAAGAACAGCATGGTATTGTGCATCGATGCCGTGTATATGTGCTCGATAAAGTCACCGTCGCGCGTGTCTGTGCCTTTGGCGCCTACTCCGCCACGGTTCTGAGCCCGGAATTCTCCAAGCGGTGTGCGCTTGATATAGCCGAGATGCGATATAGTGATAATCATATCGTCATCGGCATAGAAATCCTCGGCATTGAATGTGCCTGCCGTGTAGTCAATTGCGGTGCGGCGGGCATCGCCGTACTTATTGCTTATCTCGCGCAACTCGCTCTCGATAAGCGCACGCAGCACATTGGGATCATTAAGTATCAGAAGCAGTTCGTCTATGCGGGCGTGGATTGCGTCGAGGTCGCGCTGCAGCTCCTCTATGGCAAGGCCGGTAAGAGCACGCAGACGCATATCGACGATGGCCTGAGTCTGCATGTCGGTGAGTCCGAAGCGTGCTGCGAGGGTGTTGCGAGCCTCTTCCGCTGTCTTGGACGCCTTGATTATGGCAATTACCTCGTCGATGTTCTGAACGGCTATCATCAAGCCCTCAAGGATATGAGCGCGTTCGCGGGCTTTCTTAAGCTCAAATTCCGTACGGCGTGTAACTACCTCGTGACGGTGGTCGATGAATGCCTGAAGTATTTCTTTGAGATTGAGCGTGCGCGGGCGACCATTGACGAGAGCCACATTGTTGACGCTGAACGACGACTGCATTGCAGTGAGCTTGTACAGCTTGTTGAGAACCACGTTTGCGTTCGCATCACTTTTGAGTGTGATAACAATGCGCATACCGTCGCGATCGCTTTCGTCGTTTATGTTGGAAATGCCGTCAAGACGTTTGTCAACCACCAGGTCGGCGATGTTCTTGATAAGTTCGGCACGGTTCACGCCATATGGTATTTCAGTAACCACTATAAGCTCGTGGTCGGCTTTCTGCTCTATCTCAGCTTTCGCGCGAATCACGACACGGCCGCGGCCTGTTTCGTATGCTTCGCGCACACCATCGTAACCATAGATTATGCCGCCGGTAGGAAAGTCGGGGGCTGTGATAATCTTCGACAGCTCGCTTATTTCGAGTTCGGGATTCTCAAGCAACGCTATGCACGCGTCGATTGACTCCTTCAGGTTGTGAGGCGGCATATTCGTCGCCATACCAACGGCAATACCCGCCGCTCCGTTTACCAACAGGTTGGGGAAACGCGTTGGCAGCACAACCGGCTCCTTGCGGGAGTTGTCATAGTTCGGCTGGAAGTCTACCGTGTCTGCCTCGATGTCGCGCAGCATCTCTTCTCCAAGGGGATCAAGGCGCACTTCGGTATAACGCATTGCTGCGGGCGAGTCGCCGTCGATAGAGCCGAAGTTGCCGTGGCCGTCAATAAGCGTGTGGCGCATCGACCACCATTGTGCCATACGGGCAACGGTGCCATATATGCTGGAGTCGCCGTGCGGGTGGTACTTACCCATTACCTCGCCCACACAGTTTGCTGATTTCTTGTGAGGCTTATTACTGTTGTTGCCCATCTCGTTCATACCGAACAAGACACGACGATGAACGGGCTTCATGCCATCTCGAACGTCGGGAAGGGCTCGCGACACTATCACCGACATAGAATAGTCGATGTAGGCCGTCTTCATCTCATTTTCAATATTGATTTTAAATATGCGGTCTTCTTCCAACATACTATAAAAGAATGTTTGTTAAGCGCTTGTGTCTGCCGGGCCGGACCCTTTGCCGGGCGTGCGTCTGCAATCGCCGAAATTTCATACAAAGATACAATATTTTTTCGACACAACCTATTTTTACGACCGCTTTTAGCGGCAGTATGACGCACGTTTTCCTTTATTCAAAATCCAGACAAAACGAACGCTCGGCAAGACAAAAAACAGCCGCGGAACAGAGCGAGTCTGCGCCGCGGCCGTTATGATGGATAAAATGTTTAGATTCCGTATGCTGCAAGCTGCTCAAGCTTGAAGTTTGCGATGAAATCGCTGTGACGCGCCACTTCTGCCTGCACGAACTTGGTGTAGACGGTGGCAACATCTGTGAAGCTTTCGCATACTTTGGCGTCTTTTAGCAGGAGGTAGCCCATGATTATGTCGCCGGCCATCTCCACGAGTCGGCGTGCCATAAAGTCGAGGTACTTGGGCTCGTTAACTGCCGCAACGGCGTCGACAGATGCCTGATAAGCCTCGGTGAGCTTGCCAAGGGTTTCAGCCAAGGGCGCGAGTGCTCCACCGAATCCTTCGGCGGCATAGCTGTCGATAAGGGTCTTGTAAACGCCCGTGGTGACATAGCGTATGGCTGCCACAACCTGCAGCTGGGTTGTTCCTTCATAGATGGAGGTAATGCGGGCGTCGCGATACACGCGTTCGCAAGCATAATCCTTCATAAAGCCCGAGCCGCCGTGAATCTGAATGCAGTCGTAGGCGTTTTGGTTGCAGTACTCGCTGCCAAGACCTTTTGCAAGAGGAGTAAGGGCGTCGGCAAGACGGCTGTAGTGCTTCATCTCGGCGCGTTCGTCCTCGTTGAGCTTGCGCTCGCGGGCAATATCCTCATAGATTTTGTACATATCCACGAAACGGGCGGTTTCATAGAGCAATGTACGTGAAGCCTGAAGCTTGGCATTCATGATAGCGAGCATTTCGGCCACTGCGGGGAACTCTATGATTGCCTTGCCGAACTGGCGACGCTCGAGAGCGTACTGGTGGGCTTCGCGGTATGCTATTTCGCTGACACCCACGCTCTGGGCTGCGATGCCGAGGCGTGCGCCGTTCATAAGAGCCATCACATACTTGATGAGGCCCATACGACGGTTGCCGCAAAGTTCTGCAGGGGCGTTCTTGTATACGAGTTCGCATGTCGGCGAGCCCTTGATACCCATTTTGTTTTCGATGCGGCGCACGGTAACACCGCCGTTGCGCTTGTCGTAGATGAACATCGAAAGTCCGCGACCGTCCTTGGTGCCTTCTTCCGAACGGGCAAGTACCAGGTGTATGTCGCTGTCGCCGTTTGTGATAAAACGTTTCACGCCATTCAGCACCCATGTGCCGTCCTCTTTCTGTGTGGCCTTGAGCATTACGCTCTGAAGGTCGGAGCCGGCATCAGGCTCGGTAAGGTCCATCGACATTGTTTCGCCTTCGCACACACGGGGTATGTACTTGGCGCGCTGCTCCTCGCTGCCGAATTCATAGAGGGTTTCGGCACAGTCCTGAAGTCCCCACAGGTTTTCAAAGCCTATGTCGGCACGGCTCACGATTTCCGCAGCCATAATGTAGGGCGTGATAGGCATATTCAGGCCACCGAAGCGACGCGGCATCGCCATACCCATAAGGCCTGCCTTGCGGCACAGGTCGAGGTTTTCGACAGTGCCGTCGGCGTAATGTGCGCGACCGTCGGAGCAAGAGGCGCCCTGATGGTCTACGGCCTCGGCGTTTTCGGCGATACGTCCGCCACAAATCTCGCCAACAATTTCGAGCACCTTTTCATAGCTGTCCATCGCATCGGCGAAATCAGCCGGAGCATAGTCGAATTTTTCGGCATCAGTATAGTTTCGCTCACGAAGCGCCACTATTTTTTCCATCAGCGGGTGATGGAGGTGGTGCTTTAGCGCGGCGTTGTCGTTATAGTAGTTTGCCATTTTATTTCGAGTTCTTTTTGTAATATTTGATGAGTTTGGGCACGACGTCTTCCATATTGCCGGTTATCACGTAGTCGGCGATTGCGTTGATGGGAGCGTTGGGGTCGTTATTGATCGATATTATTATCGAGCTTTCCTGCATGCCTGCTATGTGCTGGATCTGACCGGAGATGCCGCAGGCTATGTACAGTTTGGGGCGAACGGTCACACCTGTCTGTCCGATCTGGCGTTCGTGTTCGATATAGCCGGCATCGACAGCGGCGCGCGATGCGCCCACTTCTGCACCAAGTGTGTCGGCAAGGTCAAAGAGGAGCTGGAAGTTTTCCTTGCTGCCAACACCGTAGCCACCCGCCACGATTATGGGAGAATTTTTGATGTTGACCTTGGATTTTTCGATATGGCGGTCGATTATCTCTACCACGAAGTCTGCGTCTTCAACATAGTCGGAAGCCTTAAGGTCTACTACCTGTCCTTTGTGGTCGGCATTGTAGACTTCTTTTTTCATAACGCCTTCGCGAACGGTCGCCATCTGGGGACGGCATTCGGGATTCACGATTGTAGCCACGATATTGCCGCCGAATGCCGGACGAATCTGGTACAGAAGGTCTTTGTACTCTTTGCCGGTCTTGGCGTCTTTGTGGTCGCCTATTTCAAGCGCTGTGCAATCAGCCGTAAGACCGCTGTGCAGGCAGCTGCTCACACGAGGGCCGAGGTCGCGGCCTATGCAGGTGGCGCCCATAAGGCAAATCTGCGGTTCGATTTCGCGGAAAAGCTTGATGAGGGCTCCGGCATGGGGGTTGGAGGTATAGGGGAAGAGGCGTTTGTCCTCGATTTTGTATACAGTGTCGGCGCCGTAGGGGAAAATCTGCTTTTCGATTCCTTCGAGCTTGTCGCCAAGCACTACTGCTTCAAGTTTTACGCCAAGACGGTCGGCCAGCACGCGGCCTTTTGTAAGGAGCTCAAGGCTTACGTCGGCTATGCGGCCCTCGTCGTATTCGCAGTAGACTATAAGGTTGTTCTTTTCTGCCATTGCTTCAGTTGTATAGGATTGGATGGGCTGCATCAGCCTATTGTGTGGTTAGCGATGAGTTCTTTGACGAGTTCCTCGATCTGAGCGTCGTCGTTGTCGAGTCGGCGGCTTTCTTTTGCTGTGAATACCACGTTTTCGATTGCCTTTACCTTTGTGGGAGAACCGGCAAGACCTATCTGCTCGGGATCTGCCTCCACGTATGCTGCGCCCCATTCTGCTATGTTAAGTTCGGGCGATGCAGCAAGACGCTTTTCGGCAACTTCCGATACTCCGGCCTGTTCCGATGTGGAAGCCGCATACTTGTATTTCATAACTCGGCGGGCGTTGCGCGGACGGCATTCGGCAGCCGAACCGTTTACGGTAACCACGCAAGGCAGAGGAGCCTTTACAGTTTCCACACCGTGTTCAAGACGGCGACGGATAACGATGCTGCCGTTTCCTGCTTCGATGATTTCTTCAGCGTAAGTCACCTGCGGGAGTCCGAGCTTTTCTGCTATCTGGGGGCCTACCTGAGCGGTATCACCGTCGATAGCCTGACGTCCGCCAAGAATAATGTCGTAGTTGCCTATCTTTTTCACGGCCTGGGCAAGCGAATAAGAGGTGGCAAGTGTGTCGGCGCCACCAAGCGCCCTGTCGGTAAGCACGATGCCACTGTCTGCTCCGCGATAGATTGCTTCGCGGATTACCTCAGCTGCACGAGGAAGACCCATCGTGAGTATTGTGACGGTGCTGCCGGGATTAGCGTCTTTGAGGCGGAGAGCCTGCTCCAAAGCGTTTAGGTCCTCGGGGTTAAAGATAGCAGGAAGGGCTGCACGGTTTATGGTACCGTCTTCCTTCATGGCATCTTTGCCTACGTTGCGGGTGTCGGGCACCTGCTTAGCAAGCACTATGATGTTCAAACTCATAATTGCTGTATTTTAATTATTTTTTTCTTTAATTCAGGAATATGAACAGGCTGCAAAATTAGCACAATTTAATTTCCCAACCAAAGCTTTTGACTAAGGCGGGGGTCTATGTGTGTTAAAATTTGCAATCAGAGCATATCAGTGTCCTTATTTGCCAATCTGCCTTGCAATCCAGCGGCGGGCGTTCTCAAAGGCAAGATACCATATGGTCAGCTCACGCTCTTTCACTGCGTCGGAAGTCCATGCGCACTGCCACGGGAAGATTGCTCGTTCGAGGTGTGGCATCAGTGCGAGGTGGCGTCCGTCGGCCGATGTTATGGCAGCAACAGCGCCTTCCGAACCGTTGGGGTTGCCAGGATATTCGTCGTACAGGTAATGTGCGGCGGGCTTAATTCCGCTCTTGGCATAATCATGCTTGAATACGAAGCGGCCTTCGCCATGCGCCACCCATATGCCGGCCGTGCAACCTGCGAGCGAACCGAGCATCACGCTGTTGTTGCGAGGTATGCGCAACGAAACAAATTCGGACTCGAATTTACCCGATTTGTTATGGTGCATTTCGACAACCTTGTTGTCCGCATCTCCGCCAAGCAATCCAAGCTCTACCATCAGCTGGCAGCCGTTGCACACGCCAAGACTCAGAGTGTCGCGACGGCCATAGAAACGTTCGAGAGAACGACGCGCTGTTTCGTTCCAGCGGAATCCGCTTGCCCAGCCTTTTGCCGAGCCAAGAACGTCGCTATTAGAGAATCCGCCACAGAATACTATCATATTCACGTCGTCGAGAGTTTCACGGCCTGTCATAAGGTCGGTCATATGGACGTCTTTGACGTCGAATCCGGCAAGATAGAGCGAATAGGCCATTTCGCGATCGCCGTTTACGCCCTTTTCGCGTATAATGGCTGCGCGTATTCCGGATGGAGCATGCGGCGTGCGCGGGGCTTTTGCAGGAACGCGTTCGGCAACCTTGGTCGGGATACGCCACTGCAAGGGCTGCGAAGCGAAATTGTCGCGGCGCGCTTCTGCGCATTCGCGGGCTGTCTGCAAGAGTTCGAATCGATATGACGGCTCGAACCATACTTTGCGCATAGCAGGTACGGACACGAAGTTCGCAGTGCCATCCACATGGGTTATAGACAACACATTATCGCGTATCGGTGTTCCTATCGGGAAGTATGTCGCACCGGCCTTGTCGAGTATGGCTTCGGCGCGCTTCTTGTAGATGTCGCTAACCTGAATTACAACGGCAGGGTTTTCAGCAAACAAGATGCGGGCAAGGTCTTCCTGACCAAGGCACATTTTGAAGCCGTCGGTATAGAAATTTATGCCTCCGTCCACATTGGCGAAACACATTTCAAGAAGGGTTGTCACAAGACCACCGGCGCTCACGTCGTGGATAGCATCGACATACCCCTTCCGCACAAGAGCCTGAACGGTGTTGAAATGCTTCTTAAGATGCGCAGCATCAACATCAGGGGTGTTCTCCCCTACTTTGCCCACAGCCTGAGCAAGGGCAGAGCCTCCGAGCTCAAGCGGGCACGCGCTGAAATCGATATAATATAATGTGGAATTAACATTGCGTCGAAGAACAGGCGAAACAGTCTTCGTTATGTTGCTCACCTCGCCTGCTGCAGAAATTATAACGGTGCCGGGGGCTTTCACGCTTGCTCCATCGGGATATTTCTGCGTCATTGACAAGCTGTCTTTGCCTGTGGGGATATTGATGCCGAGCGAGCACACGAAATCGCTACAAGCCTGAACGGCTTTGTACAAAGCAGCATCTTCGCCGGCATTTTTGCAAGGCCACATCCAGTTGGCGCTCAGCGAAACAGCCTTAAGACCGCCTTTCAGCGATGCTCCGACAATGTTTGTAAGCGATTCGGCCACTGCGAGGCGCGAGCCGGCCGCAGTATCAGCCAGCGCCACCTGAGGCGCGTGGCCTATAGATGTTGCAATACCTGCTTTGCCGTGATAGTCGAGAGCCACAACGCCGCAGTCGCTCAGCGGCAGCTGAATCTGGCCCTGGCACTGCTGGCGGGCAACCTTTCCGGTCACACTGCGGTCGACCTTGTTGGTGAGCCAGTCCTTGCAGGCCACAGCCTCAAGACTGAGCACGGCTTTGATATATTGGTCAAGCTGCGCCATATCAAGCTCAACACCTTCGAAGCACGGTTTTGCCGAAGAATCGCGTATAACCGTCTTGGGAGGATTGCCGAGCATATCGGCGACAGCAAGATCGATTGCATTGCGGCCGTCTTTGTGACCGAAGCACAGACGGTGGTCGTCGGTTGTGCGGCCTACCACATATAGGGGAGCGCGTTCGCGCTCGGCGATGCGGCATACCAATGGCAAATCTTCGTCGCGAAGAACGAATCCCATTCGTTCCTGACTTTCGTTGCCGATAATCTCCTTGTCTGAGAGTGTGGGGTCGCCTACGGGCAGCGCGTCAATATCGATAAACCCGCCGGTGCTTTCTATAAGCTCGGAAAGCGCGTTGAGGTGACCGCCTGCGCCATGGTCGTGGATAGACACGATGGGGTTGAGGCCGCCTTCTGCAAGTGCCCGTATAAGGTTTGCAACGCGTTTCTGCATTTCGGGGTTGGCACGCTGAACGGCGTTCAGCTCTATGGCGCCTGCGTATCGGCCGGTGTCTACCGACGATACCGCGCCACCGCCCATACCGATGCGGTAGTTGTCGCCACCGGCAATTACCACGGCCTGACCCGGCTCGGGCTCGCCCTTTATGGCATCGCGCGCGGCTGCGAATCCCACACCGCCGGCAAGCATTATCACCTTGTCGTAGCCCCATACAGAGCCTTTTTCTTCATGCTCGAAAGTAAGCAGGGAGCCGCAGATAAGGGGCTGGCCAAATTTATTTCCGAAGTCCGATGCGCCGTTCGACGCTTTTATAAGGATGTCGGCAGGGTTATGGTATAGCCACTTGCGGGGCTTGGAAGTATAGCGCCATTCGGGGTCGTTGGCAAGCTCGAACCGAGGGTACGAGGTCATATATACGGCTGTGCCTGCCAAGGGAAGGCTTGCGCGTCCGCCGCCGAGGCGGTCACGGATTTCGCCGCCGCTGCCAGTGGCCGCGCCGTTAAACGGCTCTACCGTTGTGGGGAAGTTGTGCGTTTCTGCTTTAAGCGACAGCACCGCAGGAATTTTCTTCTCTGTGAAATACGACGGCTTGTCGCCACACTCGGGCGAGAACTGCCATATAGCGGGTCCCTCGACAAAAGCAACATTATCCTTGTAGGCCGAAACGAGCCGGCCGGGATTTGCCTTGCTTGTACGCTTGATAAGGCCGAAAAGCGACGAAGGCATTTCTTCGCCGTCGATTATAAATGTGCCGTTGAATATTTTGTGGCGGCAATGCTCTGAATTGACCTGAGAGAACCCGAAGACTTCGCTGTCTGTGAGCTTGCGTCCAAGGCGCTTTGCGAGTTCCGAGAGGTAGCCCTCCTCGTCCGCGCTCAGCGCGAGGCCTTCGCGGGAGTTGTACTCCGATATGTCGTCGATCTCGACAGCTGCTGCAGGCGACTCGCCTATGGCGAACACGTCAGAGCCAGGAGAGTGATATACTGTCTGCAACATAGGGTCGAACACCGGCTCCTCGCCGCAGGGAACCTTGTGGAACTCCTCAATGCGGCTTATGCCCGAAAGACCCATATTCTGGGTTATTTCCACGGCATTGGTGCTCCACGGGCTTATCATTTCTTTTCGGGGGCCTGTATAGGCTCCGGCGAGATTGTCTGCACCGGATAACAACTGCGCGCCGCCGAACAGCCATTGGAGGCGTTCTATTTCGGCCGCGTCGAATTGGTGGTCGGTATCAACGGCATATACCGTCGCGTCGTCCTTGGTAAAGAATACAACCATCGGTAGGATGTGAATGTGTTTGTTGGTTCTGAGTGCAAAATTACTAAATTTTCGCCGCTTCACAAAAAAAGAACTGCCATATGGGCGACCTTTGGGGAATAATGGCTATCTTCGCGGAAAAATTAGGTTCCTACGATTACAATACCACACACGCGGCTTGATGGAAATACTCTACGAAGACAACCATATAATAATTGTCAACAAATGCGCCGGAGAAATAGTGCAAGGCGACAAAACCGGCGACGAGCCACTGTCTGAAACGCTCAAACGCCTGATAAAAGAGCGCGACGCCAAACCCGGCAACGTATTTATGGGCGTTGTCCACCGCCTTGACCGGCCGGTATCGGGCGTCGTGGTTTTTGCAAAGACGTCGAAGGCTTTGTCGCGTATGAATGCCATGTTTGCCAGTGGCGAAGTCCACAAGACATACTGGGCTGTGACCGCCGGCACCCCTTCCGCTGCAGAAGCTACCCTAACCCACTACATAAGCACCACAGAGCGAAACAACAAATCGTACGCATCACCCACGCCCAAGCCCGGATCCAAGGAAGCCCGCCTGTCCTACCGGCTGATAGCCTCTACCGAGCGGTACAAACTCCTTGAAGTAAACCTGATGACGGGGCGAAAGCACCAGATACGGGTGCAGCTTTCAGCAATCGGCTGCCCGGTTCGCGGCGACCTTAAGTACGGGGCTCGCAGAAGCAATCCTGACGGGAGCATATCACTCCACGCACGGCATATAAGCTTCGTCCACCCTGTTTCAAAAAAGCAAATAGACGTGACAGCCCCTGTTCCGGCATCGGACAACCTGTGGCAGGCTCTTGAAGAAGCCGCCACAAGCACAGCAGATAAATAATATGGATAAAGAAAATCTCAGAATAGTATTTTTCGGCACTCCGCAATTCGCTGTAGAGAGTCTTGACACTCTGATTCGCAACGGATTCAACGTCGTTGCAGCAGTGACAATGCCAGACAAGACGGGCGGCCGCGGCCATAAAGTAATAACGTCGGCAGTGAAAGATTACGCCATCGAGCATAACATTCCCCTGCTCCAGCCCGAAAAACTTAAGTCGCCTGATTTTATAGAAACGTTAAAGGCTCTCGAGGCCGACCTATTTATCGTGATTGCATTCAGGATGCTGCCGGAAGCGGTTTGGGCCATGCCCCCGCTTGGAACCTTCAACCTACATGCCTCGCTCCTGCCCAGGTATCGCGGAGCTGCGCCGATAAACCGTGCCGTTATGAATGGCGACACGGAAACCGGGGTTACCACATTCTTCCTTAAACACGAGATAGACACCGGCGACGTCATAGCGAGAGAAAGAATCGAAATAGGCCCGGACGAAGACGCCGGCTCCGTCCACGACAGGCTGATGGCTCTTGGCGCGAAGCTGACCCTCGAAACCGTGCAAAACATCGCCGACGGCAAAGCAAATGCGCTTCCGCAAGCGGAGCTCGCCAACGGCGAAGAACCCACCCCCGCACCCAAAATATTCAAAGAAGATTGCAGAATCTGCTGGACCGCTTGTGCAGATTCTGTGCACAACCACATACGCGGACTGGCTCCCCACCCCGGAGCATGGACGGAACTTGACATATGCGGAAATGTGACAACTGTCAAGATACTCAGAAGCGAACGCATCGGTGATTCGTGCCACAAGCTCGCTCCGGGTGAAATCAAAATAGACAACGGAAGTGTCATTGCCGGCTGTGGCAACGGCTCGTGCATAGCGCTTTCCATCGTGCAGCCTGCCGGTAAAAAAGCGATGCCAGCCGCAGATTTTGCACGTGGGCTGAGGCTTGACGGCGCCTCCCGCAAGGGCGTGTTCAGATAAGGGCATTAACAGTCTTTTTTTCGATTTTTATTTATTTTACATTGCGGAGCATAATTGTTCCGCTCATTTTTTGTAATTTTACGGCTAAATACAGCTCATTCCACCCTAAGGTATGAACTTTAACGGTGCGCAAGTGTTAAAATTTTAGAGTTTCGTGCAAGCGGAGCTTGCTAATTTTCAACATTTAACCTATAAAGAAAGATATGGACAACCACATTCCAACACCCGAAGAACGCCGCCAGCAACGCATGGAGGAAGGCGGCCACACCGCCAATACAGTGATGCGCAGCATTTTCGGCATCATAATGATTATCATCTATGTAGGCATGGGAGTGCTCCTTCTTATCAACTTCTTCAACTGGGGCGGAGATTGGGCATGGACGCGCTACGTAGTAGGCATTGTACTTGTAATATACGGCTTCTGGCGAGCCTATCGCCAGATAAAAGGCATAGACTAACACCGATATCGCAAAATGAAAACAAGACGTCTGTCTAACATACTTGTACCGACCGTCGCCCTTGCCATCGGCATGGGCGCGGTTTCGTGTATGAAATACGAAAAAAAGGCCAACACCTCCACTTCCGGCACAACAACCATGGTGTGCGACAACACGTTCGAGAATATCTTCGAGCAAGAAGTGGACGTATTCGAGTATCAATATCCGGACGCACACATACTCGTTCGCTACGCTACGCAGCAGGAAGCTTTCGACTCGCTTTTCACTATGAACACCCGCACAATCGTGGCTGCCCGCGACATCACGGAGGCCGAACGGAAAGCTCTGAAAGCCAAATACAAAAACGAACGCAACGCGAATGTCAACGTGCGCTCGGCAATGATTGCCGTCGACGCGGTAGCACTGATAGTAAATCCTAAAAACAGCTGCGAGAAACTCACCGTAGGCGAAGTGGCCGACATTGTGGGCGGACGCACCACCGAATGGAACCAGCTCGAGCCTAACGGCAAGGGCAATATCAGAGTGGTAATCGACCAGACAGGCTCAAGTCTTGCCACATATCTTACAGACTCGCTTCTTCACGGAGAGCGTCTTGGCCCCAATGTGTACGGAGCCGGCTCTATCCCGGAAGTGTTCAAACTCGTTGAAGAAAACCCCGAAGCTATCGGAGTGCTTGGCGTCAGCTGGATAACCTCGGATATGGACTCGGCCGATATGAGTACCGACAAACTCGCGGAAAGCGTTCTCAATGACAGCCCGGTTGAAGGCGCCACGCTCTCCGACCGCATAAAGGTGTTGAAAATATTCCGCGAAGACGAATTCAGGGCTTACAAACCTTATCAGCAGTATATATTTGAAGGTTCGTATCCGTTGTTCCGACAGATATACATGATAACGACCGCTCCGACATCGAATGTAGCAGGCGGGTTCTATTCGTTTGTAACAGGCCCCATCGGACAAAAAATAATTATGAAAACAGGCATAATGCCCGCGCGAGTGAACATACAGCAGGTAGAACTGCCCGAACGATAATACATCAACAGGAAAAAGTAATATACACAATAAACAAAGCAATCAATTAAAATGAAAATCAAACTGTTCTTGTCATTGCTGGTAGCCGGAGGCCTTGCAGCCGGAGCCCAGAATCAAGGTTACAAAGACGGTATTGAGTACTACAAAGCAGGCCAGTACGACAATGCCCAGACAATCCTCGAGCGCACCCTCAATGACGCCTCTACCGACAAGGCTCTTGCCAACTACTACCTTGGTCGTGTAGCCCTCGCCAAAGGTGACAAAGCCAAGGCAAAGGCTTACTTCGACAAAGGTCTGTCAATCAATCCCGACAATGCCTTCAACTATGTAGGTGTCGGCGCACTCGAACTCCTCAATGGCAATACCGATGCAGCAGCCAACCACTTCAAGCAGGCACAAAACCTCGCAAAGAAGAATGCAGAAGTAACCGTGGCCATAGCACGCTCGTACTATAACGCCGACCCGGTGAAATATGCCAAAGAAATCGACAAGAACATGACGAAAGCCCGCAAGGACTCCAAGAATCAGGATCCGTCGATTTACGTTCTCGAAGGCGACATGCTTATCGACCAGCAGAACTATGGCGATGCTGCCGGCCGCTACGAAAGCGCCATCACTTTCGATGCCAACAACCCCGAAGGCTACGTAAAATATGCAAACGCATACTTCTTCGTAAACAAAGACTTCGCAATAAAGAAGCTTGAGGAGTATCTTGCCAACCATCCCGAATCGGCCATGGCCCAGCGAGAACTCGCCGAAAAATACTTCCAGGCTGACCGCTGGCGCGCAGCTTCAGAACTGTACGGCAAGTATATCCAGAACCCCAACCATTTCCCCGAAGACAAAGCTCGCTATGCCGTGCTTCTGTACTGGGGTGACCGTTTCCCCGAATCCCTCCAGATTGCAGAAGAAATACTTGAACAGGATCCGTCGAACTTCCTAATGCAGCGCGTGCGCTTCCTCGACCAGACCAAGATGGAGCAGTATCCTGCCGCTATCGAAAGCGCTAAAAAGTTCTTCGAGTCAAATCCTGACGGAGCCTTCACTGTAAACGACTACACCACATACGCTGAAGCCCTCAGCGGAAACGGACAGGACTCTCTTGCCGTGATCCAGTACGAGCTCGCAGTAGAAAAGCATCCCGAAAACGCCAACCTTCTCAAGGAGCTCAGCACTGTTTACTCTAAGAACAAACAGTACGCTAAGAGTGCTGACGCATACGGTGCGTATCTGAAGACACAGGAAGATCCCTCTCTTAACGATTTGTTCGGTATGAGCGGACGCTATCTTAATGCTGCCGCATATGCCACCGACACCATTCAGGCCGACGAACTTGCCAACCGTGGTGTGGAATATGTAAAAGAGGTAATCGAACGCACATCAGAAGTCAGCCCCATCATGTATCAGCGCCTCGGACGTCTGTATGTGGCTGCCAACAACAAGAAGCCCGATGCAAATGCCGTCGACGCATATGTGAAGATGATTGAACTTCTTGACAAAGATCCTGAAAACATGAATCCGGCCAATGCCAACAATGCTCTCGCCCTCTACTGGGAAGGATACGCATTCCAGCAGGCATACTACAGCCGCATCAAGGACAAAGAGAAGCTTGACGAAGTAACAGCGAAACTGAACAACGTGGTAGAAATCCGCGACGCCAACAAAAAAGCAGAATAAGGCAACTTATATAACCACAGAAGGCTCCGGGCAATCCCCCGGAGCCTTTATTAATTACCCACCCAGACAAATAACACAATATGAGCACAGCACCATTGGCCGAACGTATGCGGCCTATAACTCTTGATGACTATATCGGACAGCAACATCTCGTAGGCCCGGGCTGCATACTGCGCCGAATGATAGAATCGGGGCGCATCGCATCGTTCATATTGTGGGGACCTCCCGGAGTTGGCAAGACTACTCTTGCCAAGATAATCGCAAATACGACCCAATGCGCTTTCTATACATTGTCGGCTGTCACCTCAGGCGTCAAAGACGTGCGAGATGTTATAGAAAGATGCCGGGCTGAAAGCGGAAGTATGTTTTCAGGCGGAAGGCCAATACTTTTTATCGATGAAATACACCGATTCAGCAAAAGCCAGCAAGACAGCCTGCTCGGAGCCGTGGAAAACGGCACCGTGACATTGATCGGTGCCACGACAGAAAATCCGTCGTTTGAGGTAATAAGGCCATTGCTTTCCCGCGCGCAGGTTTATACGCTGAAGCCACTTGAAGCGACCGATTTGCAGACCTTGCTTGACCGCACTCTTGCCCACGACGAAATACTCAGCCGTCGCAAAGTGAGTGTGGAACAGACGGAGGCCTTGTTCCGTTACAGCGGAGGCGATGCCCGCAAACTGCTCAATATTCTCGACCTGTTGGAGCAATCGGCAGCCCATGGCGAGGAGATAGTGATAAACGACCGTATAATCACCGAACGCCTTCAGGAAAATCCTCAGGCATATGATAAAAACGGCGAGATGCACTACGACATAGTATCTGCCTTCATCAAGAGCATTCGCGGCAGCGATCCCGACGCGGCAGTATATTGGCTGGCGCGTATGATCGCGGGAGGAGAAGATCCGGAGTTCATTGCTAGGCGAATGGTGATTTTGGCATCAGAAGACATCGGGCTGGCAAATCCTACTGCCATGTTGATTGCCAACACCACTTTTGATGTGATACAAAAAATCGGAATGCCGGAAGGACGCATACCGTTGTCGGAATGCGCTATCTATCTCGCTGTGTCAGCAAAAAGCAACTCGGCCTATATAGCCATCGATGCAGCGTTGGCAGAGGTGGAACGAAGCGGCAATCTGCCAGTGCCGCTGCATCTGCGTAATGCTCCCACCGGGCTTATGAAAAAACTCGGATATGGCCAAAATTACCGCTATGCCCACGATTATCCCGGAAACTTTGTAAGGCAGCAATTCAGACCCGACGAAATATCAAATATGAAGTTCTGGAATCCGTGTATCAATCCGGCCGAAGACATTATGCGGCAAAGACACGATGCACGATGGAAGGACGGCCAATAATTACTTCTGCGCAGAAAGTCGTTCGTTTATTATAGTCAATGCCGAATCAAAGGCTGTAGACGGTTCGAGCTTGATAATCGAGTTGTCACGAGCCATCCAAGTAAGTTGTTTTTTAGCATACACCCGCGTGTTCTTGGCTATACGCGCCACGGCTGTATCGTAATCCATCTCCCCCTCGAAATAGGCAAGCATCTCCTTATATCCCACAGTGTTCAGCGAGTTATACCGTCCTTTGGCAAATGCCCGGCGCGCCTCGGCTTCAAGACCGCTCTCAATCATCACCCCTACCCTCTTGTTGATACGCTCAAAGAGTTCATGGCGAGGTCTGTCAATCGCGAATTTTATTATTTCAAAAGGTCGGTCTGCAATTTTTCCGGTCCGCAATTTTGAATACGGGCATGCAGCCTCAAGGCTCACTTCGAGTGCGTGGACTATGCGTCGGGTATTCTGCCGGTCCACGATATCATAATATTCAGGATCGACAATCTGCAATTGGGCCAACACGCCTTCAAGGCCGTGCTCATTCAAAAGCGACAAACAGTAATTGCGTGTCGCATCGCTTATGGTAGGCATTTCGTCTATACCATTGCACAAGGCATCGATATACATCATCGAGCCTCCACATACTACCGCCACCCTGTTTTTCAACCAAAGGCCCGGCAGCAGGCTGAGCGCTTCCTGTTCGAAAACTGCCGCGCTGTAATAGTCGCTCAGTTCGAGAGTGCCGACAAAATGATGATAGGCACGGCTGCGCTCATCTGCCGATGGTGCAGCCGTGCCTATAGGTAAATCTTTGTATATCTGCCTCGAATCCGCAGATATCACATCTGTCGCAAAATATTCGGCAAGACGGACTGCAAGTTCTGTTTTTCCTGAGGCCGTAGGCCCGGTAACGACAACGAGTATGTTCGTCTTGCTCATTATCTTTATGCTTATCAGCCTCGTTCTGCCACAAGACGGGCTATCTCGACAATCACTTGCGAGGCTTTTTCCATTGACGGTATGGGCACAAATTCATATCGGCCATGGAAATTCAATCCGCCCGCAAATATATTGGGGCAAGGCAGGCCTTTGAAAGAAAGCTGCGCTCCGTCGGTACCGCCTCGTATAGGCTGCACTTTCGGGGTGATGTCGGCACGGCGCATAGCTTCTTCGGCTATTTCCACTATATACATGGCGGGCTCAATCTTCTCGCGCATATTATAGTACTGGTCCTTTATCTCGATTGTGCAGCAGTCAGGGAACTCGTGGTTGATTTTGCGCGCGAGGTGCTCGAGTTCTTTCTTTCGACGCTCAAAGCGGTCGCGGTCGTGATCGCGTATGATGTAGGTAAGAACAGTCTTCTCCACATTTCCCTCCATCGACACAAGGTGGTAGAAGCCCTCGTAACCTTCGGTATGCTCGGGAGTTTCCCATCGCGGAAGCATGATTACAAACTGGTTGGCTATACGCATCGAGTTGACCATCTTGTGCTTTGCGTATCCGGGATGCACGTTTCGACCGGCAAAAGAAACTTTTGCCACGGCAGCATTGAAGTTCTCATACTCGAGTTCGCCAATCTCGCCGCCGTCCATAGTGTAAGCCCAGTCTGCGCCAAAGCGCTGCACATCGAACTTGTGTGCGCCAAGCCCTATCTCTTCGTCGGGATTGAATGCGATACGAATTTTGCCATGCTTAATTTCCGGGTGCTGCTTAAGATAGTCGACAGCGCTTATTATTTCGGCAATGCCGGCTTTGTCGTCCGCTCCGAGAAGAGTGTTGCCATCGGTAACTATCAAATCCTGCCCCACGTAGTGCGACAGTTCGGGAAATTCTGTAGGAGAAAGGACTATTCCGGAAGTCGGATTGAGCAGAATGTCCCCGCCGTCATATTTCTCAACTATGCGCGGCGACACGTGGCGGCCGGAAAGATCAGGCGATGTGTCGAGGTGCGCGATAAAACCTACCACAGGGGCATCGGGAGCTCCGTTCGCAGGCAATGTGGCCATAAGGTAGCCGTTTTCATCAAGGCTGATTTCTTCGAGGCCGAGTTGTTCAAGTTCGGTTTTGAGATGTTCGGCAAAGAACATCTGTCCGGGAGTCGATGGGGTAAGATTCGTAAGTTCGTCGCTTTGCGTGTCGAACTTCACATATTGCAGGAATCTATCTACTAAATTCATGGTATGCAGAAATTTTACTGTATTATTCGCCAAGGAAGCGCAGCCTTGAGCGTTTTAGTGTCGTTTTTATCAGTGTAGACGAAGCGATATCCTTCGATGCCGAGCGATTCGAGAACACCTTCGATTAGGCCCCGGCATTCGCCATAGCTGTCGTATTGAGCGCGCAGCACATTCTGGTATCTTCCGCGCAGGCTGTCCTGAGTCAGATTCGAATATGCGTAGGCATTTGCAAATACAAGTTCGTACTGTGCGAAACCTGCCTCGAAAGCAAATTCGGCGCTTTCAGCCTTGTAAGCATCGCGATATGCTTCCGCGCGTTTTTCCATAATATTGGCAATGTCGGACTTTACCTGGGCCGGATTCAGCTCGCTTGGCTTCATAAAGAAAAGCTTTTTAAGCCGCGAGGCTCCTATTGTGCACTCTTTGCGATCTCCCTGAGGATTTGCAAGGGTTATCTTTAACGAACCGTTTTCCGCCGACAAGGTGTTGAGCACGGTGTCGAGGTTTTGGCCGGGGCGCTGCTTTATATAGTAGGCAACCACATATTCAATCAAAGCATCGGAATAGTCTTCTACGTCGACTATGGTGTCAGCAAAAGTGACAGCCACGTTGAGGGTGCCATCGGCATATGCAACCGACACTGAATCGAGATACATCGGGCTATTCTCAGCCATATCTGCCATTTCCCCGGCCATACGCTCGCTCTGAGCCACGAGTTCCGACGGCGTGCTGCTTTTTGAAGAGCACCCTGTGAAAGCAGCAGAGCCAAACAGGGCGGCGGCAGCAAGGAATCCACACAATATTTTCTTATTCATAATGAATGTATTTTGGTTTAATCAGACAAATGTACGTATATTTTTCCAAATACGCTATACCGGAATTTTAATGCACAGTTTGCGGTGGCGTCCCAATCCGATATTAGGCGCGTGAGCGTCTGATGGAAAGAATACTGCCATCTGCCCTACTTTGATATGCAACAGGCTATGAGCCGGATCGCCGAAAAATTCGATGTCGCCGGATTCGTCATACGGCTGACGGGAATGCTTCAATCCCGAAGTGGGCGCCCAACCTATGGTTTCGGTGCTTTTAAGCGGCACGTGGATATCGATATAGCGTCGGTGGGATTCGAGGGAGGCTTTCTCTCGCGGTATCAACGCCGTATCCTCCACTTTTACAAACACCTCGCCAGCCGGAGTGTCGCCAATGGCATATCTGCCGGGTATAAAGTCGTCATCGATATGCGCCTGCAGCCAATCAATGGCCATGGCAAGACCGGCCGACATAGACGCATAGCGCGCACTATCCGAAATATGGCACAATATCATTCAGCACTCCCCCTTTCCGCACATACCTCAAGGTTTGCACAATCGTCGTCAAATTCAAACGGCAGCACCGAACGCTTTGCTTGTTCTATCCTCTTGTTGCGCCAGCATTTCCTGCATACCGCCACATAGCGGTCATTGCCGCCGATTTCTACCTGCGCGCCTTCCTCTACTATATTACCCGAGGAGTCAATGCGCGCGTTTATAATTGTTTTATGACCGCAATTGCAGGTGGACTTTATCTCGTCGATAGTGTCTGCTATCTCGAACAAGCGGCGCGAACCTTCAAACAGATGGCTTTGGAAGTCGGTACGCAGTCCATAGCATATCACATTGCTGCCAAAGTCGTCAACAATGCGCGACAGCTGGTCGACTTGTGCTGCGGAAAGGAACTGAGCCTCGTCGATAAGGAACCAGTCAACGAGCCTGCCATTCTTGCGGTACAGCTCGAGTGCAAGTTCGTATAGATTGGTGGTGGCATATATCCACAAGCATTCACGCTCTATGCCGATACGCGAGCGTATCACATTTTTATTTTCGCGAGTGTCTATAACGGGCTTCATACAGATATAATCCATATGCCGCTCTTCAAAGTTATATGCCGTTGTAAGCAGAAGGGCCGTCTTGGCCGAACCCATGGTGCCATAACGAAAGTATAGTTTACCTTTCCTATTCATAAATTATATTCCCATAACAAATGGGTGCGTTATCGAGCCTCAAAATTAGCTACAAAAAACCGAATAACCGAAATTTTCACGCCCTATTTATCAACATTCAATTATATGTCGATTATTGGACGCCATATAATAAAGGAGTGCCGCTGATCAGCGGCACTCCCGACGTTGTTTTACAGTTATATGTGTGTTTTATAGATAATTGCGGCAAACAAATTTAATGTTTGCAAGTGCTTTTATAGTTGAAATGTATGTGTTTCTTTAGGTATTGAGGTTAACCGGATTTTTCGGTACTGCAAAGTAAGTTATAATTTTTCAATCACAGGCCAAGACTAAACACAAATTACATATCATTAACACATTTTCAGCATCTATATTTATGTGTGGAGAAGCGTAAAGGCTATTTGGCAAAGCCTTAAACTGTCAATGTCACATTGTAATCTTGGAAATTGTGCTTAATTTTGCATTATGGAACAAGACAACATACTGCACGATGCTTGGGATCGCGAGCATCTTTGGCATCCATATACATCAACAATCGACCCTCTGCCTACCTACAAGGTAGAATCGTGTCGCGGAGCAAGCATATTTTTGGCCGACGGCACTGAACTAATCGACGGAATGTCATCTTGGTGGTGCGCCATACACGGCTACAACAACGAACGCATCAATAAAGCCGCAACCAGCCAGATTAACAAAATGAGCCACGTGATGTTTGGCGGACTCACACACGAGCCCGCTATCGAGCTTGGCAAACTGCTGCTTGAAATGGCGCCGCCGTGTATGCACAATATCTTTTATGCCGATTCCGGCTCTGTCGCCGTGGAGGTGGCAATGAAAATGGCGGTTCAGGCGGCTATTTCAGCCTCTGGCAGTCACAAGAAGACTAATTTCGCCACAATCAGGAGTGGTTACCATGGCGACACGTGGAATGCGATGAGTGTCTGCGACCCTGTGACAGGAATGCACGGAGCCTTCGGGCAGGCTCTTCCTGTCCGTTTCTTCGTGCCGCAACCTCGTTCCCGCTTTGACGGTGACTGGGACGAGTCCGATATAAAGCCTCTTGCAGACCTTCTTGAAGAAAAAGCAGACGAAATAGCGGCAGTGATACTCGAGCCTGTGGTGCAAGGCGCAGGCGGGATGTGGTTTTACCACCCTGAATATCTACGAGAAGCCCGAAAGCTATGTGACAAGTACGATGTGCTTCTCATATTCGATGAAATAGCCACAGGATTTTGGCGCACCGGCAAGGCTTTTGCATGGGAGCATGCAGGTGTCTGCCCCGACATTATGTGCATAGGCAAGGGCCTGACTGCAGGCTATCTCACTATGAGCGCTGTGCTTACCACCCGCGCCGTGGCCGACACCATATCGCGAGGCGAAGCGGGCGTACTGATGCACGGGCCGACTTTTATGGCCAACCCTCTTGCATGCGCCATAGCCATAGAGTCGGCCAAAATGTTGCGAGAAAACGACATGAAAGCCGTAGTGGGGAATATCGAATCTATTCTGAAAGAGGAATTGGCTCAGGCATCTGCCATACCCGGCGTAGCGGACATTAGGGTGCTTGGCTCGATAGGAGTGGTGGAAATGAAACGTCCTGTCGATGTAAGCCGATTCCAAGTAGAATGCGTGCGCCAAGGCGTGTGGATTCGTCCTTTCGGCAAGAATGTATATCTGATGCCGCCCTACGTTATAACTCTCGAATCTTTGCGCACACTCTGCCGCCGAATGCTTGCCATAATCAGAGATGAGAAAAATTATTGAATCGACACTTAATGCACTTGATGCAGCTGGCAATATACGTCGGCTGCCGAATCAACTCGTCGACAAGAGAACCGTTGATTTAAGCTCAAACGACTATCTGGGGCTTGCTTCCGACAAAGATCTTCAGCTTGGCTTTGAAGAGTCCGGGATATGGCGAAGTTCTTCTATGTCGGCATCCGCATCGCGCCTGCTTGCGCACCGGCAATCCGAATTTGTATCGCTTGAAAACAAACTTGCACAGGCATACGGGCGCACTGCCCTGCTCTTCAACAGCGGATATCACGCAAACACGGGTATGGTATCGGCGCTTGGGGCGATACCCGGAGCCTATATATTAGCCGACAAGCTCGTTCACGCAAGTATAATCGACGGCATAAAATTGTCTGGCGCCCCATTCGCAAGATTCAGGCATAACGACTATGGCCATCTCGAACGGCTTGCCTCGAAAGTGGCACGAGATTACCCGTATATAATTATAATTGCCGAAAGCATATACAGCATGGACGGCGACAGGGCTGATATCGAGGCACTGGTATCTGTAAAACGGAAGTTTCCGGAGTCTGTCCTATATATTGATGAAGCACATGCTGTAGGGGTTGAAGGTCCGGCCGGACTCGGCCTTGCCAAAGCGTCGCCATCGTTCAGCGATATCGACATTGTGGTAGGCACTTTCGGGAAAGCTCTTGCTTCAACGGGCGCTTTTGCCATACTGGATACCTATATGCGCGATTTTATGGTAAATAAAGCACGAAGCCTTATCTTTTCCACCGCGATACCGCCGATAAATGCGGCCTGGACAGAATATGTGTTCACCCGCGCTTTGGAGATGGACGACCGCCGCGAACGGCTCCGCAAGTTATCTGCCCGCTTAGCCCAAATCATACCCTCGTCTGATTGCAGCCAAAAGCCCAGCCATATCCGACCTCTTCTTGTAGGCGATCCCAAACAAGCGGTAAACTTATCGCAAAAACTCGCTGCAGAGGGCTTTGACGTGCTTCCGATACGGACGCCCACCGTTCCTCCTGGCACCGACCGACTGAGATTCAGCCTGTCGGCAAGCCTCGGCGAACACGAATTAGACCGACTCTCACACTCACTTAAAAGAATACTATAAATGGCAGGAAAACGAAATACATACCGCCAACGCCGAGCCAAAAGACCGAAAAAAATGACAGCTCACGCTCGGGCCGTGCTTATTGTCACACTTGCTACCGCCGCAACCTTTGCAGCCTTAGCTTGCTGCGGCCATCAATTCAATAAAAGCGAAGAGGCCCGTTACGAAGCCGGACGGCCACATTCAGTCTGTCTTTTGAATGTGGAGTTACCCGATGAAACGCCTGAGATAAAGCTTGCATATAACGGTTTCGATGTATCCTTCAATCCGTCGCACCACCAGCCCAACTACAGCGCGTGGGAGCTTACAGCAGAAAAAGCGAACGGACAATTACCCCGAAAATCAAAATTCGCGCCGGACAACGATGTGTATGGCTGCGCGACTCTTGAGGATTACCGTAATTCAGGCTTTGACAGAGGCCATATGGTTCCGGCTGGCGATATGAAGTGGGATATAAACGCCATGGAGGATTCCCACCTGTTGACCAATATATGTCCTCAGGACCACGCCCTGAACGGAGGACGATGGGCATCACTCGAAAACAAATGCCGGGAATGGGTTCAGCGCGACAGCCTGCTCGTCATCATCTGCGGCCCCATTCTTTCCGACCGTATGCCACGGACAATAGGGCGCTCAGCCATTAGCGTGCCGGAGCGTTTTTTTAAAGTAATATTCGCACCATACGCAAATCCGCCTCGGGCAATAGGGTTCATTATGCCAAACTCGGCCCCGCAGGAAGGCCTCGAAAGCCTTGCTGTAAGCGTCGACAATGTTGAAGAAATAACAGGATTCGATTTCTTCTCGTGCCTTCCCGACGACATAGAATCCGAAGTAGAATCACAAGTCAACTACAGAATATGGAACCGACGCAAACGATGACAGGAAATATCTACGGTTTCGACGACACCATATGCGCCATATCTACCCCACCCGGCGTAGGAGGCATAGCGGTAGCACGCATATGCGGCCAAGATGCTATAAATATAACGGATAAAATATGGCAGGGTAAGCGGCTTTCCGATGCCAAGTCACACACCGCGCACCTGGGCACGATACTTGCGCCGGACGGCAGCACCCTTGACGAAGGTGTTGCGACAGTTTTCCGCGCACCTCGTTCATACACAGGACAAGACACGGTTGAAATAAGCGTACACGGCTCCCGATGGATTCAGCGGGAATTAATATCGGCACTCGTGGCGGCCGGAGCACGGCCTGCAGAACCGGGCGAATTTACCCGCAGGGCTTTCGCTGCCGGACGCTTCGACCTATCAGAAGCCGAAGCGGTAGCAGACCTCATAGCATCATCATCGAAAGCCGCGCACCGACTGGCCATAAACCAGATGCGAGGCTCTGTGTCAAAACAGCTCGAATCACTCCGTAAGCAGCTTGTTGAACTTGCATCGCTGCTCGAACTCGAACTCGATTTCTCGGAAGAAGATCTTGAATTTGCCTCCCGCACCCACCTTGTCGAACTGGCTGAGGCCGTCGGCTCCGAAATATCGCGTCTTACCAAAACATATCGAACCGGCACTGCCATCAAGGAAGGAATCCCTGTAGCTATAATAGGCCACACGAATGCAGGAAAATCCTCATTGCTCAACGCCCTTGTAGGCGACGAACGCGCAATAGTAAGCGAAATCCACGGCACCACACGCGACATCGTGGAAGACCGCATAGAACTCGGCAGCTATCTTATCCGACTTCAAGACACAGCCGGACTCCGCCAAGACACCGACGACACCATCGAGCGCATTGGCATCGAGCGCTCCATCAATGCAGCCGTCAAGGCCGAAATAATAATATATCTGATCGATGCCTCATCTCCGGCAACTCAGGCTGAAGTCGAGGCAGAACTCACGGGGGCAAATACCGAAAGAATAATATATGCCATAAACAAAACAGATCTTTGCCGGAACACCCCTGCCCTGCCCCATAACGCGCAACCCATAGAGCTGTCAATAAAAAACGCCACAGGACTCGACACTCTCCGCAATGCCATTATACAAAAAATCGAAGACTTTGCAGGAGGAGCCAATGCCGACCTGTTGATAACCAACGCCCGCCAAGCCGCTGCACTCGAGGCCGCGTCGAACTCCAACCGCGCACTCCTCGCAGCCCTGCGCTCAGGCATACCCGCCGACCTCGTAGCCCAAGACCTCCGCGAAACCCTCCACCATCTCGCCACCGTCACCGGCTCCGTCACCACCCCGGAAATCCTCGCAACCATCTTCTCCCGTTTCTGCATCGGAAAGTAGATGATTGTCACCATTTGGTGATAAATGGCATAAACTATTGAAAAGTCGCTCGTTATCGGGCGACTTTTTTCGTGCTTACTGCTCAATAAAACCACATTTCACCCCTTTTCACCTGCTTTTTTGTACCCGATTTGTAGCGAATAGCCATGAGCCGCAATCGGGAAACGAAAGGTTATGGACGATGTTTACGTAGATTTACGTCGGTTTACGCCCATATACACTTTCGGCGAAATAACTGGCGAAATAACCACCGAAAATGTGAAATATGAGTAGTAACATTGAAATCAAAAAGAAATGTCGTTGGTGTGGAAGTGAGTTCATCGCTCGCAAGACATCAACAGAGTACTGTAGCCACCGGTGTTCAGGGCTGGCATACAAGGAGCGAAGACGTCAATCTCGGCTTGAATCCTATCAGCAGGAATACGGGCATCAGCAGTCGGGTCGAGCAGAAGTAGCAACACAAGAGTTCTTGACACCGACCCAAGCGGCAAAACTTCTTGGAGTCTGCCACATGACAATATACAACTATATCAATCAAGGTGTAGTGAAAGTTTGGAAACTGAAAAGGAAGACTCTTATCAGGCGGGCAGACATTGATGCTTTGTTCGACATTCTCCGGGTTGAACAAGTGACAGCGGCAAAAGTCCCCATACCTATCACAGAATTCTACACCTCGAAGGAGGTGCAGGAAAAGTACAGCATATCCAATTCGGGTTTGTATGAGATTGCCAAAAGGGAAAAGTGGCCGAAGACTCAACAAAGAGGCAAGACCCTTTGGAGCCGAAAGCATGTTGACGCTTACTTCGCAAAACAACAGCCCGGAGAGGAAATATCTGAGTGGTACACCGCAGCTGAGATTCAGGCGCGATATGGGATGACATTATCGGCAATATACTGTCTGGTATCAAAGGAGGCAATCCCCAAAAAGAAAGTCGGTGCTGCAACCTTCTACTCCAAATATCATTTCGATTTAGCCAAAGGTGCGGTTGAACCGAAGGAACCGGAGTATTATACATACCCGGAAGCGATGGAGAAATATGGGCTGACACGAGACCAGCTGCACCACTATCTGAAGTATTATAACATCACCCGTGTGAAGAAGGGTAAGTACACTCATATTCTCCGGAGTGAATTGGATAATCTCTTGAAATCCCCGGAGATATAGCCAATGGAGACGATTTGGAGATACATCGGAGAGCATCCGGACTCTATTGTTCTCCCTCGATTCTCATGCTTACTTTGTGTCAAATTTTAATCCCCCACACAGATGAATACATGTACCAAAGTATTCCTCCGCAAGCGTCCATACGCCGGAGGAAAGCTATCGCTGTATCTTGACTATTACCCGGCGATACGCAATCCGCACACCAACAAGATGACACGTCGTGAGACTCTCGGTATTGTCATCTTTGCGAACCCCACCAACGAAATGCAACGCCGTTTCAATCAAGAAATGGAGGAAAAGGCCGAGGCCATACGTTGTATCCGTTATCAGAGTCTGATAAATGAACAGTTCGGTTTTCTCGACAGGACAAAGCAGAAGCAGGATTTCCTCGCCTACTTCGAGAAGAAAGCCAAAAGCAAGTATGACAAATGGATGAGTGTATATCTGCATTTCAAGAACTTCACCGGAGGCCAATGCACTTTCGGCGATGTTACCGTGAGCCTGTGCGAGGACTTCCGTGACTATCTTCTAATATCCCACTCACTGCGCCACCCGGAAAAGAAGATACCACTGTCGGCGAACTCTGCCGCCGGGTATTGGTCAACATTCCGTTGCTTGTTGAAGATGGCATACAAGGAGAAACTTCTGCTTGAAAATGTCAATGATTTTCTTGATGGACTCAAATGGCAGGAGGTCAAGAAAGAGTATATCACATTGGAGGAGATGAAAATTCTCGCAAACTCTCAATGCGACATTCCAGTATTGAAGCGAGCCTCTATGTTCGGCCTATTTACCGGCTTACGTCTCAGTGACCTTCTTCAGCTCAGATGGGAGAATATCGAGCGTAGTCCCGATGGAGGTCACTGCATCAGACTCTGCACTGAGAAAACAGAAACAGAGGCTACACTCCCTATCAGTGAAGAAGCACTGCAATATTGTGGTGAACGAGGTGACGGTCTTGTTTTCAAGGGCTTCAAACGCTCAATGGCTCAACACGCTTTCAAGAATTGGGTCAAATCGGTCGGGATAACAAAAAAGTTGTCGTTCCACTGCTTACGCCACTCATTCGCCACCATCCTTATCTCATTGGGTATAGATGTGTATGTGGTGTCGAAGATGCTTACTCACCGCAGCGTCAGAACGACTCAGATTTATGCTGAAGTGGTCGGCGAGAAGAAGCGCGAAGCCTCAAATGCCATCACGCTCAAATAGTCTCTATCCGTTCAGTTCTCTCGAAAAATGCCATCTTGCAGAAATGCAGGGTGGCATTTTAACATATCAGGTCACGAACAATCGTCGATAACTCCGTGTTTTATTCTTGTTTGCAAAATTCAGCATAATTTAAGAGTTATAAAAAATCGAATGAAAGACCTGATTAAAGGCCACAATCCGCTGATGCTATTCTTCGTAGCTCTAATGAGTCTCTTCTTTGCGTTTGCGGTGAGAAACAAGATTGTCAGTGAAGGTCACACTGACTTAAACGCCAATTTCTTCTTTTTCATGGTATTGGCAAGTTGCATAGGTGTTTATTTCCTTATCCATGAAGGGATAAAGGAACTCACGGACTTCTTTGTCAAGAAGAGTTGGAAGAAACGCGGAATAACTCCGCAGACCGCTACCATTCCGGATGCTTCGGCTATTGAGCCTAACAAATCCGAATTTGAAAAGCCAAAAACCGAGAGTCAACCTCTTACAAGAGAGGATGCAAGAATGCTGTTGACCGAGGTTCTGGCAGTCAAGACAGAGAAAGAATCTGACGATAAAGAGGAATTAGTCAAGACTATCAATGAGAATATGCTTGACTTATCGAATGTTGCTGCCAATGCCGCTAACGAAATTGAAGCAGGATTGCAACGTACATTCCAAGAGGCGTGTCTATACACTATCGAAGTACTTGGCCCATATATGACCAAAGAAAATCTGGAGATACTGATAAGCCGGTTATCGAAGTTTCAGAGAGCTGGTAATAAGACGTGGTCGGTATTATCTGCAAGTGAGACTGTCCACAAAAAAGTGGAAACTCATTCTCCTATTACCAAAACAGACCTGTATCACTATGGCTGGAATATGCAACAACTCTTTAGCAAGAGTGGCCCTCAGGCTGCATACTTCCTGCAAAGCACATTCCATGACCATTTTGATGATCTCCAATTGAAGACAATCAAAGGGAAACTGACCCTTGACGCAGACAAAGGTATTATCAAAATAAATAAAGAATTCAGTCCTAACTATAGAAGCCGTAGAGAGCGCGAGAAAGAACAGAATGCTCAACAAATGGCGAAAGAGTACGAGGAAGAGCAGAAACAGAAGAAGTTTGAGAGAGGTCAGGAACATTATCAAAAGATGACACGGAAGATGGAGGAGGACGAAAGTGAGCCTATCGCCAAGATACAAGTGTCTGCCCCCATTAAAGAAGAGAATAACCGGTCGGTCAGGGATACTAATAAATCCAAGCCGAAACGATATGACGATTATGAGGAGGAAGAGGATCCTTGGAACGAAACTAACGATGAACCGGCAGATGATGATTTCATCTATGCAATGCTTGAACGGAGCGAAAAGCGTAATCAAAAAAGTAATGAGCCTACACCATGGAGTCCCGGAGACTCTTTGGCCGTAGAGAGAGACTGGTAGCCATCTCCAAACCATCTCCGCTCAATTTCTCCGGAGAAAAGTACTGATTTATAGCGTCAGAGACGTTTTGGAGACGCTTTAGAGTTGGTTCAGACCCTATTGTTCTCCCTTATTTCTCCCTGTAATTTTGCAACCGAATCCTTGACACGGATATGCCATGTCGGCGTGCCGTTTTCCCAAGGGTTCGGTTGTAAATTTATGGAAACATCCATCAGCTTTGATAAGTTGCCCGAAGCAGTGACTTATCTGACCGCGTTGGTAACAAGCCTGCTCGGTGAACTGAGGGAGTTGCGCAACGCGCTCTCCCCACCCCAAAAAGTCGCGCCTGATTTTATATCCACTAAAGAGGCGTGCGCATTGCTTGGAGAGTGTAAGAACACTCTTTATAAAAAGGCGCGAAACGGCGTTGTCCCGGCTTACAAGAATCCCGGCGGCAAAGGCTGGCGCTTTATCCGAAGCGAACTGCTCGATTATATGGCATCGGGCAAGCCGAAATCACAAGCGCAAGCCTATGACGAGATGGTAGCCGAGATGAACAAGGGTCTTCGTCCCGGAGGTAGAAACAAATCCTGTCGCCTATGAGTAAGGAATCTGCACCTCAGCTCATCCTTGACAAAGCCATCAACCTAAGCGTCAATCCGACCAGTAGCGGTTTCCCAATCAGCATCTTTCCTTCAAAAATTCAGAAAATCATCAGGGAGGTAAACGATTGCTATGGGTTTCCTATCGACTATGTCGGAGCAGCGATGATGGTTGCGGTTTCAGTCGCGGTGGGCAACACTCATCTGGCAAGGATGAAAGAAGGTTGGGACGAAAGTGCTATTCTGTATATGGCACTAATCGGCAGACCCGGAGCCAACAAGAGTCATCCGTTGAGTTTCGCTATGCGTCCGTTTGTGGAGTTTGACTACGAGCAAAACAGAATTTATGAGAAACAGTATCTGGAATATCAGGACCAATTGGAGATGAGCCGGAAGGAACGTGCAGAAAAAGGTATTGATGTCTGCCCCCGTGAACCTGTCCGCCGCCGCTTCTTGGTTTCTGATATAACGCCGGAGGGACTGAGCCTCATTCATTCTCAAAACCGCCGTGGTCTGTGTCTTCTTTCAGACGAGCTTTCAGCGTGGGTAAAAAACTTCAACCGCTACAACAACGGCTCTGAGGAACAGTTTTGGCTTTCGGTATTCAGTACAAAGCCAACGATGTCCGACCGCAAAAGTTCCCGCAGTTCCATCTTCATCAAGCGTCCGTTTATTTCGGTTATCGGTACTATGCAGAAACGCATCCTTTCAGAACTTGCCAAAGGAGAACGCTCGGCTAACGGATTCATCGACCGCATACTATTCGTGATACTCAAACACGAGCTGTCAACCCGATGGTCAATGAAACAACCAACATTCGATGTCGCCGATGAATGGCAAAATATTCTTTCCCGGTTGATGTGCATTGAATGTGCTTACGATGAGAACAACGACATTCTTCCTGTCATACTCCCCTTTGCAGAAGAAGCTCTTGAAAGACTTTTTGAATGGCAGCATAACTTGTCAGACAAATGCGACACAGAACCTAACGAGATCCTTGTCGGCATCTATTGCAAATTGCAGATTTACGCCATCCGCTTCTGCCTGATAATCCAGATGGCACGATGGGCTTGCAATGATGCCGGGAAAGATGTCATCGACCTGATTTCAGTTGAGAGAGCCATTACACTTGCTGAATACTTTATGGAGTCAGCCAAGAAAGTTCAGACGATTCTCAAAGAGCTTTCGCTCACCGCACAGCAGTTGGCCATTGTCACCGCCTTACCTCCAGAATTTACTACTGGGAGTGCTATCGCCGTGGCTGCGGAAAACGGCATGTCGGAGCGTGCGCTCATGGAGTTTCTGAAGAACTTCAACGGCAAACTTTTTCAAAAGTCGAAGCATGGGAATTATATCAAACTCTGACCTCATGCAGTATCAGCAGATTCAGCAGTTTGACTTTAGAAACTGCGTAAACTGCCGAAACTGCGGTACTCTTCGATTTGACACTCCGATGGCTTGCAGAGCTACACCATCCGAATATCAAAAGGGTATGGAATCAGGGCAGAGACTGCTTCTCAGACTCTGCTTATCTCAGCGGTACTTCGTAATGCCGAAGGCTCGCAGTGGATTTTACAGTGACAGGAGCAAGTTAGTGTTTTGGGACAACCAAAACCCGCCGAAGACCACCTCCGGCGGCTTGGCTAAACTTGCATCCCGTCGGTCTAAAACTATTTATCAACCAGTCGCCACCAGTGGCGAATTACCTTCTAATTTTCTCGCAAATGACAAATGAGAAATCTCCAAAGAGGAAAGGTGGCCGACCTCCTAAATCAGTCACAGAAAAGAGGCGTTACCGCTTCACTTTGAAAGTCTGTACGGCAGAAAAATTCGACCTTTTGACCAAGGCCGGACAAGCCGGGCTGACCCCTACCGAGTATATCCGACAGAGCGTGGCACACTCAGTAGTAAAGGAACGGATGACTCCCGAACTTGCCGAATTTCGGCGCGATGTATGCGGTATGAAGAACAATCTCAACCAGACGGCACACGTCGCCAACCGAGATGGATATGCTTTCGCTGCGCAGATGAACCGCGAGCTTTGCGCCCGTCTTGACAACGCCCTCAAACATTTTGGCCTATGATGTCGAAGTTGAAGAAAGGACAGGAATTCCGAGGTGCGATTACATACGTTCTCAATGACAAAAAAGGTGCGGAGATCATAGCCGCCGATGGACTCATGCTCGACTCGATTGACAGCATTACCCATAGCTTTGAGGCACAAGCCGAGATGAATCCGAGGCTGACAAAGAATGTCGGGCACACCGTACTGAGTTTCTCGCCCAATGATGCCCCACGCATGAGCAATGACTATATGCGGCAAATTGCGCTGGAGTATCTGGAACGAATGGGCATCCGCGACACTCAGTTTCTGATTGTGCGTCACCACGACCGGGAGCACCCACATTGCCATATCGTTTTCAATCGCGTCAGCAATTCCGGCAAGACTATATCCGATAGCAACGAGCGTTTCCGCAGCCAGCGGATTTGTCGGGATATTACCGAGCGTGAAGAGCTGTATATGGCCCCCGGCAAAGAGGATGTCAAACGCAACCGTTTACGTGAGCCGGACAAGACACGTTACCGGATATTCGACATCATTAAGGCTGAGTTGCCACGACACACTGACTTCAACAGCTTCATCGCGGCTGTTGAGAGCCACGGCGTAGAATGTACCCTCATCAACAACGGAAGCACCAACAAGGTGCAGGGCATCCGGTTCAAGATGGGTAAGTATGCGTTTAATGGCTCAAAGATTGATAAGTCGTGCAGCTACTCCAAGTTGATTCGGGCATTGGAGGCCAACAAGCCAAGAATAAAGCCTCAGACGGAACGTCAGAAGCCGATGCCACAGCAATCTCACGCTCCACAACAGGAGTACAGAGAAGAGTCGCAGGATTTCAGCCTCGGTCTAAACTTATTTCAACTTCATTCAAGCGGCGATAATGTACCGGTTACAGAAACGACATGGTTCAAGAGTCGCCGACGTAAACCTAAAAAAGGAAGATCTGTATAATGAACACCTTCACAACATCTCAGGGAGAAGCCGGTAAGGATCCGGCGCTCCCGACCGCTTCCTCAAACACGACTGCAAGCCCCAAGAATATCGACCTCAACACCGTCTATATGTTCTTGGAGGAATTGAAGCTCTCGTTTGAGAAAGGTCAAGCCAAGCAGTCTGATGGCTCACAGGTTCAGACTGAAGTGTATAGCCCCGAAGTATTTGAGAATATTCTCCTCAAAGCAATGTCTGGCATTGATTTCAGATTCACCAATCCGATACCGGACTTATCCAAGTTGCCCAAGCCGAAAGACTATTCTCAAAACTTCACTGACCTCGGAACCAAAATAGAAAAGAAAGATTCCGAAACGGCAAAGGCTCTTAGTACGTTGGGCACGACCATGACAAAATTGGAGGCGGCTGTTAAGTCGAACACTGCCGCCGTCAATGCCGGACCCAAGGTACAGAAAGTTGAGAAAACTATCAAGTTTGACATCAACTCATGGAAATGTTTCGCTTGCGTTGTTGCCAGCTTCATCATCAGCCTTTTTCTCGGTGTATGGATTATTATCCAAAGCCATGACATGGATAAGTACACCGACACCGATCTGAAATATCGCTTTATCCAGATGAATGGCAGCGTATCGAGTGTCGGACTCGACAGCATTGAAGTCTGGTTTCAAGACCCAGACAGAGTGAGTAACATCCGCAAGATGGTCACCGAGCATGAGCAACGTATGGAGCAACTCCGCCGCTCGACTCTTGAACGCGACCGCCTTAACAATGAGATTAACGAACTTAATTCTCAGACCCCCCCCAACAAAAAATGAAAGAAATGAAAAACCTCCCCATCTCGGCAGATGCTCAAAAGAGCATCAAGGCCTTCTTCTATGACTTCTGCATGTACATGGAAGAAAACTATTGTGCAAGCCCCAACCAGCTTATGCTTGATTGGAACAGCGTCGGCGCAACCGCACGATTCATCGGCAACGGCCACAACATCCAGTATCGTCTTTGGGAACGCTCCAACGGCTATCTCGGAATACCCGGCATGACTCTCATCGTCCATGTATTCTCTGTAGCCGACAGCATGGAGAATGTACTCGCCCTGTGCAAATGGACAGGCGAGGCAGCCAAAGCCAACGGCTTCCGCCACATCGCCGACCCCGACCGTCAGCCCGAAGAGGCCGACAACCAAGTAACTGAATGTCAAATCGCATGTTTAACCCTTTAACCCCCACCATCTATATGACAAGCATTTCAACCCTTACCGAGCGTAGAATCGACGATTTCTGCCTCGACCTCCGTGACTATGTAGCCCTCGTATTCGACGGTGACCCCGAAGAAGTATCTCTCAACTGGAACTGCGTAGGCGCAACCCTCAGCTACCGCGACGACACCCACAACATCTTCATCCGCTTGTGGGAACGCTCCGAAGGCCACCTCAACCTCCCCGACATGACAATGATTGTCGAGACCGTTGTCTTCGACCGCAAACTCGGCACACGCCCCAATCACGAGTTCGCCGACCGACTCCGTAAAGAGATGAACGCCTTCTCCAAATGGCTCATCCTGACTGCACGCATCTGCGGCTTCAAGTATGAAGCCGACCCCAACATGCCGCCCATCCCCGATGAAAACGTCCCGCGTTGTACCATCGCCTGCCTCCCCCTGAAATAGTTCCCACCAATCCCACCCACGCCACCCCGACGAGCCCCCTCGCCGGGGTGGCGTTTGTCATATTATTTGGCCTTTTTTATTTGGCTTTTAACTCTACAAATATTGGTGTTATCTGATGTTGATTTGCAAATAGTTGATTTATTGCACATTACGGTAAGGCAATTTTCTGTCTTTTTTTATTCAATCACAAAAATCTATTTTCGCACCGCGAAGCACCGCGCGGAAGAATCGCTCTTTTCGGGGGTAGTAGGTTCACTTTAACCGCTACGAATTCCGAGAAGACTATTCTTCCAAGTGAAGGGTACTTCTCTAAGACGGCTGACCGATTCACGGAGGCTGCACCTCTCTACTGAGAGTTTACATAGATTCCTAATCTGGGATTCAACTCACGAGTATGTTATTTCATCTCTCATTTTCAACCTTGTTTTGCATAGCGGAGAATGGTCACAAATGCTTCAAGATGTAATCTCTGCAATTCTTCAATTATATGGTTATGTGATGCCAAGTTAGTACATAATAACAATAGCCGCAATAATTCGGCAATAGAAGAAGTGTTTTTATGGCATGAAATTGTGGACATATCAAATAAATTTAGTAACTTTGCGTTTGACATTAAGAGATTAAAATTTGATATGGAGAAGATAAATCGCATAAAGGCTGTTCTCGCCGAGGAAGGGAAGACAGGTAAATGGCTTGCCGAGCAAGTGGGTCGCGACCCGGTGACAGTATCAAAATGGTGCACCAACTCATCGCAACCTGATTTGCCCACTCTGCGGCGCATTGCTGATGTCCTTAATATAGATATTGCCCGTCTTCTAAACCGTACATTTCAATCTTCACAACCACAAGACCAATTTTAGCAATGGCAACTATTGACCATTTATTAGATAGAATTCCCAACCCCGAACTTCGCTTCAAGCTGCAATCGGAAATCGCCCGGTTGCAGAACGACAAGCGCTTTGGACTTATCTTTGAGGAGCATTTCCCCGATGCCACTCTCCTCTATGAAGTGGAGGTGCGCCGAGGGCAGAAGGTCACGCTCAAAGATGAACCTCTGAAGGAAAAGTTTGAGGTTGTTAATCTGTGTAATGGAATTGCTGAATGTGTGTCGCTCGATGAACCTGAACACACAGAGAATATAGCCGTAGATGAATTGGTTTCGTACTCCGAACTTGATGCCAAGGCTTCGAATCATATCGCTGTAGACAAGCTTATGCCGTTTGCTGATTTTGGTGATCCAATTTATCCTTATCTTCAATCAATCGACAAAATCTCCACCGCGCCTGATTCTCCATTGTGGCATGAAATAATTGAGGCTGACAATTACCATGCGCTTCAACTTCTTACGTATCTATATCCCCGCAAGGTCGATTGTATATATATTGACCCTCCCTACAACACTGGTGCCCGCGATTGGAAATACAACAACGATTATGTAGACAGCAATGATGCCTATCGCCACAGTAAATGGCTTTCGATGATGAAGAAACGCCTTTTGCTCGCAAAGAAACTGCTCAATCCGGCAGATTCTGTCCTAATCGTCACCATTGATGAAAAGGAGTATGTGCATCTCGGCGCACTATTAGAGGAAATGTTCTCGAATGCAAATATTCAAATGGTGAGTTCTAATATAGCTCAGAAAGGGGTTGCCAGAGGGAATTCCTTTTATCGAGTTAACGAATTCATTTTCATTGTTCAATTTGGAAAATCATGTGTAACTCCACTTGTTTTGCATTCTGAATGGCAATTCGGCAAGGGCGAGAGTGCCGCATCTAAAGGAATTGTATGGTCTCAACTTAGACGGAGTGGAACAAATGATTTGCGAATTGATCGAGAAAATCTGTTCTATCCAATATTTTTTAACAAAGAAGGAAATAGAATTCTCGAAGTCGGTGAACCTCTTCCTTTGTCGCAACATCCTTCTAAACGATTAGAATTAGATAAGGACAAACTGATACTTTGGCCGATTAAAGATGATGGAACAGAGGGTAATTGGCAATTAAGTAATGCTGAATTAAGAGACCGATTATCCGATGGTTATGTCAAAATTGGCAAGTTCAAAGAAACAAATATTCCCGTTTCTTATCTAAAGAGAGGAAGTATCAATAAAATAATAAATGAAGAAGTTACCTTATTAGGACGAGATGAGGTCTCTGGGACAGTAATAGTACAAACTCAGGGATATACAAGAGCTTTTGTGCCAGGCTCGCAATGGAATATTCAGTCACATGACGCAACTTATAAGGGAACTCAACTTTTGTCAAAATTTATAACGAACCGTTTTGACTATCCCAAATCCCTTTACGCCGTACACGATACTCTGCGGTTCTTTGTCGCCAACAAGCCGAATGCGTTGATTGTGGACTTTTTTGCGGGGTCTGGCACGACGCTTCATGCAGTGAATCTGCTGAATGCAGAAGATGGCGGCAACCGCCGTTGTATTATGGTTACGAATAACGAAGTTGGCGATACAGAGGAACGCCGCCTTAAGGCCGAGGGCAAAACTCCCGTTGACAAGGAGTGGATTGACCTTGGGATAGCACGTTATGTTACGTGGCCGAGAACTGTGGCCTCGATTACTGGCAATGATGTAAACGGCAAACCGATTTCGGGAGAATATCTCACTTATCTGACTCAGGAGAAAGAATCTACACGGCGTTTCAAGAAAGTGTCGTATGTTCGTGACATTGAATCGCTACCTGTTACAGATCTTAAAGAGTTGGTGAGCAATCTATCGGAGGGTAAAATTGCCAAAAACAAGGTTGCTGAAGATACGCGATATATCATTGATGAAGATAGCGACATATCTTTGCTTCTTGATGACAATGCCGCTGCCGACTGGCTTGACGATCTTGAAGGGGCGGAGCATGTGCGCACATTCGTTATCGTGACGCAGAACAACAAACTCTTTAACTCGCTAAAACGTCAAATAGGAGAACTTCTCGGTCCTATCAAGACCACAGAGCCCCAAACTCTGCCTATGGCCGATGGATTCAAGGCCAATGTGGAGTTCTTTCATCTCGGATTCCTTGACAAGAGAGCCGTGGAGCGCAACCGACAGTTCCGCGAAATCTTGCCGTTGCTATGGCTAAAAGCCGGAGGGATTGGAGAGTGTCCGAAAATTGTCGGAAACTCTCTCCCTCCCTATCTCGTATTGCGCGAAAACAAATTTGCCGTACTCATTGACGAAGACGCTTTTTTTGCTTTTGAAAAAGAGGTTAACTCAACCTCCGGGATTGAGGCAGCTTTCATCATTACCGACTCCGAGAAAGGATATAAAGAGATGTTGGCATCGCTGAAAGTTAAAACTTGCTATCAACTCTACCGTGACTATCTTGACAATTTCAAAATCAACTATACCCGATAGCCATGAACATAGAACTTAAACAATTTCAGGAGAAGGCTCTCACCGAGCTTCGCAGACTCTGCCAAATGGCATTAGTGAACTATGTTCAATTTGGCCAGAATCAGATTATCTCATTTACAGCACCCACCGGCGCGGGTAAGACCATCATACTATCTGCACTGTTGGAATCGATATATTACGGCGATGCAAATTACACCGGTAACCCGAATTCAATTACAATATGGCTTTCAGACGACCCCGAACTCAACTCCCAGTCAAAGGACAAGATTGAGCTTCGAGCTGACCGATTTCAGTTTGGGCAATGCGTCATCATCTCCGACCCGGAATTTGACCAAGATGTTCTTGATGATGGTAAAATATATTTTATCAATACTCAAAAACTTGCCAAATCGTCGAATCTCACTAAGCATTCCGAAACGAGAAGCAACACCATTTGGGAGACACTTCAAAACACAATCAGGCAGAAAGGAGACCATTTATATTTTGTTATAGACGAAGCGCATCGTGGAGCAAAAGGCAGTGAGGCCGGAAAAGCCACCACCATAATGCAGAAGTTTATTCTTGGAGATTCCGAAATCGGGTTGTCTAAAATGCCGATAGTACTTGGCATGAGTGCTACTGTTAGTAGATTCAATCAGTTGGTGGGTAATACTGATTCAACTGTTCATCGATATGAAGTGCCTGCGAATGAGGTTAGACGGTCTGGATTGCTAAAAGATAAAATCACTATTGCGTATCCTGAAGAACAGATTGCCAATAAGGATATGGCAGTTCTGCAAGCAGCCACAGACGAATGGATTGATAAGTGGAATCGCTGGACACAGTATTGTCAGGAACAGCACTATCGCTATGTCAACCCAATAATGCTTGTGCAGGTGGAAAATGGTCAAGGGAATTCTATTTCCAATACCGATATTGCTGACTGCATCGCCAAGATTGAGGGGCGTTATGGCAAGCACTTCAAAGAAGGTGAAGTTGTTCATGCTTTTGGTTCTCCAAAAACACCCATCACCGTAGGCACGCTGCGCATACCATATTGTGAGCCGTCGAAGATAGCCGAAAAAGAAGGCGTTAAGATTGTATTCTTTAAGGATGCACTGAGCACCGGGTGGGATTGTCCTCGTGCCGAGGCTATGATGTCGTTCCGCCGAGCAAGCGATTCCACATATATCGCACAGCTGCTTGGAAGAATGATACGTACACCGCTCCAAATGCGAGTGCAAGTTGACGAAACACTAAACGAGGTTAAACTTTTCCTCCCTCATTTCAACCAAGATACGGTTGATGAGGTAGTAAAGAAACTAAAAGACATTGAAGGTGGAGAACTGCCCACTGATGTATCGGCATCAGGCTTACATTCCTCACAGACACAGACATTATCAGTGAGACCAATACAGGCACCTAATGCATCAGCAGTGGCGCCCCAAAGTGACGGATGGACAGTAACGAGTGGAGACAGCAATTCACATCCTGCTAATCCATCAAACTCACAAGCTGCACAGATTCTTGTTGCGCCACAAACAGCCCAAGAGTCATCTTCCATACAAATTCCTACAGTTCAGAATACCCTTTCAACTACACAGCATCAAGAAGCACCTTCGCAAGAAACGGCTGAGTCCACTACTGATAATAATATTCCGAGGACTCCCGGCTCTCACACTGCACCGTCAGTGGCAGTTCAGCCCAATCCAGTTATTCCGATTATTGATCGTACATCCATTTTGGACTTTATCAATGCTCAAGGCTACCCGACGTATAGCGTGCGAAAGACTTCTGTAAGTAATTATCTGAGGTCGCTGTTTGATCTTGCCCGCCTATTGAGCCAATCAGGTATAAACATGACTGCTGCTAAGGAGGCTAAACATACCGCTGCACGATTCATTTATGAATATATCCAAGTGCTTAAGAGCGAGGGTAAATATGATAATCTTGTCAAGAAGGTTATGGAATTCCGCCTTGCGCAAAATTCGTTTGACGCGATGGGTGAACGCATTGACAATTATGTCAGTCAGTCTCTGTTTTCAACGACTGATTCAGACATAGACCGCCAATTTAATGTTAGCGAATCTAAATTAGGTTCGGAAGGAATTGGACCTCAATACGTTGATGATTATTCAACCCCCGATGACGAGCTGGCTGCTTACATTGATGTCATCATCTTTGCCGGGGATACTCATCAGCTCGAACAATTGCAAGAATGGGCCGCTGTAGAGTTTCATGGACTCAAAGACAGACATCGCGCAGACATATTGACCGCTGATCAAAGAGTCAAGGAGAAATATGATAAAATCGCTAAAGACGGAGACCCTGTGAGCGAACTTATATGGAATTTACCATATGATATTGTTATCCCTACAGACCGAGATGGTGAATTGTTCTCAGACCATCTTTATGTTGATGGGACTGGCAAAGCGCGCTTCAAACTAAACACATGGGAAGCTGCCGTTTTGGCCGAAGAACGCCAAAATCCAGATTTTGTCTGTTGGTTGCGAAATGTGGATAGAAAGCCTTGGGCGTTGTGCATACCTTATGTACTTGACAACGATGATAAACCCAAGTATCCGGATTTCATCATCGTGCGTAAAACATCTAATGGCTATCAGCTTGATGTCCTCGAACCACATGGTTCACAGTACACCGATAATCTTGCCATAGCCAAAGGATTAGCAAAATATGCAGTAAATGCACCTCAATTCGGTCGCATTCAACTCATACGTCTTACAGATGGACCGGGCAACACAAAGACCCTACATCGTCTTGATATGACCAATTCGCTTCTTCGCGCAAAAGTTCTTCATGCCAATTCCAATGAAGAATTGAATTCAATTTTCAATAATTTTGCTATAAGCTATCGGTAATTCAATATACTCTTTGATAAAAAGCATCTAAATGAAACTATCAAAATTACATATTAAGAATTTTCGCAAGCTTAATAATGTCGAAATTAATCTTGCCGATGCCACGTTCCTCGTTGGCGCCAACAACTCCGGCAAATCCACAACCCTGGATGCCATTGAAATCTTAACTTCAGAAAAAAAATTAGATAGTCTTTGTCGTTCAAAATATATATCTGAGAATGGCGAAGAACTGACAAATGATACGGATGATATTATTATCGAGGGGACATTTTCAAATGTTCCCAAAGATATTGTTCAACAAAAGGGTTTCAATGCATCAAGACTTATTACCACTCGAAACGGTGATGATATATCCTATTCTTTTAGATATAGAGTTCGACTGTCTCCAGATAATAAATCACATCGAGAGATTTTGATGCATACCATCACACTTAAAAGTGAGTATGCGTCTTGTTCTACTTATCAGGAGTTAATTGATAAAGGTATTGACCCCGGTTATTTTGACGGTCGAGATCTCTCAAAGAAACTAAACGCTGCGTCTAAAAAGGAGCTCGAAAACGTGTGTCCGGATTTATATGATGTAAACGAAGTTGAAGAATGGTTTGAAAATCCGGGGGGTATTCCAGGGAATGTGCTATCTCAATTGCCACGCTTTCTAAAAATAAAAGCAGACGTGTTAAGCGGAGAAATGGCTGCAGATAAGTCTGGAACACTGCATGACTTGTTGGATTTGCTATTTAGCCAAGTCAGAGAAGCCTCTCCCAATTACAAGAAAGCAGTAGAAGCTCTATCCGAATTAGAGAAAGAGATGGATACTACTGATCCTAATACAGAGTTTGGGAAACTTATGTGTGAACTAAATCGAGTAGTTGATGGTGTATTTCATAGAGCCTCAATTAACGTTGATACAGAGTTAACAAAACCAGATAATCTTAAGGCCAAGTTTTCCGCATCACTTACGAGCAATGTAAAAACGCCAATTGATCGTCAAGGTACTGGATTAATTAGAGCGACGGTGTTTGCTTTGCTACGATATAATAAACAGCGAGAAGAGATGTTGGCAGCATCCAAGTCAAGAGGTGTTATCATCGGTTTTGAAGAACCAGAATTGTTCTTACACCCCAATGCTGCTGAAAAAATGAGAGATATTATATACGAATTAGCCTCAGAAAATGATCAGATTGTGGCCACGACTCACTCGCCATACATGATAGATCTATCTAAAGGTAACACCCAAGTCTTAAACAGTTTCAGGATTATCGAAAATGAATACGCATCTGTTAAAGCATTCAATTTAAGTGATGCCTTCTGCTCTATTTATGACGATGATCGGACACGAGTTAAAATGATTCAAAAAATAGATGATTATGTAGCTCGTGTATTCTTTGCCCAAAAGGTTATTATCGTAGAAGGGGATACAGAGGACATCGTCTTCAGACATACGATTAATGCAATGCCCGAAAATGTTAGAAAAGATATAAAAGGCAAATATCAGATTGTCAAGGCTACAGGTAAAGCTACAATGATTTCTTTCATTAAATATTTGAAAGCGTTAAACGTAAATATATTTGTAGTTCACGATGAAGATGCCGATACTCCCGGAGCGGCGAAAATGAATCAGCCTATTTTGGAAGCTTTAGGAGGAGCTGAAAACTGTCGTCTAATGATGAAAAATTGTGTTGAAGATGAGTTAGGCTATCCGGCACCATCCTCTGAAAAACCATATAAGGCGTTTTTATTCGTAAAGGATTGGAATAGTTGGGATGACGTACCTGATAACTGGAAAGCAAAAATGAGAATAGTTTTCCGTGAGTACACTGATGACCTATGATTTAACGAACTTCTCCGACTAATACAAAATATTTTTCCGGAATCTTATTATGACTGACAACAACCAATATACAGAACTGTTTCACTCGCTGATTCAGCATAAGGAGAGTGAGGTGGTGGAGTTCAAGAAGGCGGAGCGCAGCTTCGACTTTGATGACCTCGGTGAGTATTTCTCGGCGTTGAGTAACGAGGCGAATCTGCGTGGGTTGGATTTCGCGTGGCTCATTTTTGGCTACGACGAGAAGAAAAACACGATTGTCGGTACATCATACAAGGATGGCGAGCAGGCTCTGAATAATCTGAAGCATGATTTCTCTCAGCATACTGCTGACCGATTGACTTTTCGGGAGATTATTCCGATTGTGATTGAGGGTAAACGGATTCTTATGTTCAAAATTCCGGCTTCGCCGCGAAATATCGTGATGACATGGAAAGGGATTGCGTATTGTCGTGATGGAGAGAGCATCAAGCCGATGAATCAATCCAAAATGGATGAGATTCGCGGACAAGCCCCAACTCCGGACTGGTCGGCTGAGATTGTTCCGGATGCGACGCTTGATGACCTTGATGAAGTTGCCATCGCCAAGGCGCGGAAGATGTTCAAGAAGGTACATAACCGTATTCCTGTTGAGGAAGTCAACAAATGGACTGACGAAGAATTTCTCAGCAAATGTGAGTTGATGGTCAACGGCAAATTGCGCCGGGCTGCTATAATTCTTCTTGGCAAGATGTTTAGCGACAGCAAACTGCGTCCGGCAGTTGCTGAAGTTACATGGACGTTACGCGACTCTAAGCAGGAGGTCGTTGACTATGAGCATTTCTCAGTGCCGTTCATTCTGACTGTTGATGAGATTCTTGCAAAGATTCACAACCTGACCTTGCGAGAGATGCCGGGTGGCACACTGTTCCCCGACACAATGAAGCAGTATGACGACTACACCATCCGCGAGGCCCTTCATAACTGCATAGCTCATGAAGATTATACTTTGCAACAACGTATCAACCTTGTTGAGAATCCGGGGTTCCTTTATTATGCCAATGGAGGAACATTCATCCCCGGCACTTTGGAGAATGCACTTGAAACACAAGGACCGCAGCGTTTCTTCCGCAACGCTTGTCTTTGTAAGGCAATGGTGCATTTCAATATGATTGACACAGTAAGCCGAGGTATCAAGAAGATGTTCACCAATCAGATGGAACGCCGCTTCCCGATGCCCGATTATGAGATTGACAACGAGAAGAAGGAGGTCGCGGTACGCATCTACGGCAATGCTATCAACGAGCGTTATACCAAACTGCTTAAAGAGAATGATACCCTCACACTCCATGACTGTATCTCTCTCGACGCCATACAGAAAGGACATCGCATAGACGAAGAAATTGCGCAAGATCTGCTGAAGCGTGGCTTAATTGAAGGCGAAGCTCCCAACTACACCATATCAATTGGGGTAGCCAAAGCCTCCAAACAACTGCCCGGCTACACTCGTGTTCGCGGTCTTGAACGGGACAAAATCAAGCACATGGTTTTGCAGTACATCCAGAACGCCGGCACCGACGGAGCTAAACGCGATGCCATTCTTGAATACTTACAGGGTACTCTCCCCAGCCGTAACACCAATGAGCAGAATACGATTCTTGTAAAAAACATAATGACAGAAATGAAGAATGAATCAACCATTTTCACGGATGGCCGTTTGTGGTATAGCGTAGAGAACTATCCTCAGAATCGGGGATAGTATCCGAAAACTATCCCTAATTTCGGATATAATTGAGATAGTTCTGGGATAGTTTACCGGCTACTATCCCAAATCATGGATAGTAGTTGACCGCTTGAACTAACCTCCTGGAAGCAGTCGTAACTGACGACTGAAAATGAGTAGAAAAACGAATACTATGTCAAAAATGAGTAATCAAATCGGTAGTAGCAAAACTTCTTCTCTTTTAATGAGTAGTACTCATAATCTATTCTGCAAAAGGAGTAAAAATAATCAGTTAGAGGCTATAAAGGTGTCGGAGCTGATTGAGTTATTGCAGAAATGCGACCCCGATGCCGAAGTATGGCTGCCCAATGTCAACGAGCTTGGCATACCGGGCTACTGCGTTCTCGACCACGTCATGATTATGACTTTCGGAGAAGTTGGAGATGACGTAATGAACAATCCGGGAGAGATTGACCAACGATTGCTTCAGCACAAAACCAACGATGCACCAATCGTCTATCTTGACTCGATTGCTGAATTTAACAAAGAAGGGGTTGATAAACCCATTGAAAATCGTTAATTTTGTACCCACAAAGAAGCAGACCCGCGAGGGGTCTGAGAAGTGGATTTTTGAAAGTAGATAAGCTGAGGATTGCACCCGAAATGCGGTTTTGTAACGGAAGCACTGCAATCCTTTGAGCGACAAATAGTTCTATGCACTGCATCGGAAAGTAATTCAGGATTATTGCACATAGGATGTTGAAGACTTTTTCCTACGTTGAAACCATACCGCATCATTATTTCCTCATCAAGATTATCACCTACGTACTCTTGAATAGCATTATCGCTATGTTATGTGTATGGGTGGATTTTCTTTCCAATATTTACCAGCTGCTTGTATTTCATCTGCGACTACCTCTGTCTTATATATAATTTCCCGTTCCTCAGAACTGAGGATATATTCTATATCGCCAATAGCAAAATTGTTACGCTCCCGCTTCCAACTAAGCCAGCTCCTTTCAATGATTCATAATATTTACAACGCGAAGCATTTGCAAAAACGAACCAGTGCCGTACCTTTCTTTTATTATCTCTCTTTCTCATACTGCAAATTTGGGCCAAAGCCGAAATTTGGCATTTTTGATGACAGTTCAATTGGGATGATGGGTTAGCTCAAGGTAATCAGATAATGGAATATCCAAAAAAGATCGTCTGCTTCGTATCACATAATCTTCTTAAAAAAGTCAATCGTTCATTCTATCAGACCAATTTCACGCATCCATTTCAGCAGTTCTTCTTTTGTTCTGATAATGCGCACGATCTGTTGCTCAATAATATCATCTAATATATTGAAAAGGTGATCCATGCCGGCACATGTACAGCGATGACCAAAGTCATCCACTATCGTAAGATGTCTGGCCTTCACGTAAGGTAGGTATGACAGATAGGGCTTTAGTGTATTGATATGTGATGTTCCTAACAACTCATCATGCGTGGAGCAAAGAGCATAAGTTCGTTGACTCTTATCTTTAATCGCTTCTGTGATATTATATCTATCGTATTTGTCGAGTATTTCCTGAGTTAGCGTATAAGTCTGAATTCCGTCGAGTCGCTGACAGAAATATTCAAGTTCTTCATCCTTCCACTGTGATAAGGTTTCCTTGGGATAAAGACATGGATTGACAACAACTAACTCTGCATCATCGCTATCGCACATCAACGTCATCCATCCTCCGAGGGAAGTACCTACAATTATACTTGGTTGTTCTATAGCGATGATTTCGTTAAGCTCCCCAAGTGATTTCTCGGGGTCAGCATCTACCTCGGGGGCAATCACCTGAAATTCATTATGAAAATGTTCCTGCAATTGATGCCGTTTAGAGCCATTAGCTCCCGAACGGAATCCGTGAATATACATCATTACGGGTAGTTCCGATTCTTTTATACTCATTTTTCTACTCGCGGTATCTGTTTTTCATATTTGTGATTAAATTACTGATTTCTTCACGCAATGATTCAGGCGAAATTACTTCGAGTTGGTCGCGATGAGAAAGCAGCTCTTGAATGAAATCGAATGTAGGAACGAGCCGAAGCGAGAAGTCAGTATATTCTTTGCTCGTTGATAGTTCGTGCTGGCTATGATGCATAGGTAGCGAACGGAGATATCCCGGCAGTTCGGCATACGCACGGATTACGATATTTTCAATCTTACTGGTTGTACCCACAACGATTCCAAAGACATCTCGGAAATAGTCTGCGGGAACAAAGTGTTTAGGATAGATAAAGTTGCTTTCTATCAAGGTAAGACTTTTGACTCTGTCAAGTGAGAAAATTCGTTTTCTATCTTTCCCTACTTCGCAAAACACATACCACCTTCTTTTGAACAGTTTGACGCAAAGAGGATTTACCTTTCCAGTGAACTTAACGCCAAAAAAGTTTTCATATTCGAGTTCAATCTGAAGATTATTCTGGAGCGCCTGTAATATAGGCTCAAGCCATTCCCGACCCGATGGAATATCCTCCAAAAGAATCTTATCGGCTATCGAAGCGTTGCCAAGCAGCAGTTCTCCGAGTGAGAAACTATCCAAAGCCCATTTTGTTAACGAATTTTCTTCAATAGCTTCCAAATTAGCTATGCTATATAGATTCAATCCACGCCCGCGGCGACATTCTATATCAATACCAAAATGACGAGCTACGGCCTGACAATGATTATAGAAGGTACGTTTTGAAAGAGCCGAGCCATTATCATTAATCGAGGATTTATCCCATTGCTCGGCTATTTCATCGTAAGTCATTTCACCGCCACGCTTCAACGTGTCAATGAGCCAAAGATATCGCTTCAAAAGTAATTCAACCATTATCTATACTGTTTCCACTTCATACATTAGTTTCAAATCATCACCATATACTTCTCTTAAAGTTACAGCATATATTCCACGGTCTTTACGTCTCATATCAAATAGTTTTTCAAGTTTTTCAACCATTCGGAAGTCTTTGATTGCAAGTGTTAAAACCGTATTATCGAAAGATCTGGACTCTACATCCTTGAGCGTTTGATATTTCCGCTCGTCCAATCGTTGTTGTAATAGCTTTTTACATTTGTTCCACAACTCCCTGTGTGTTGGAATTCTTTCTTCTGAATCGTTTGTATCCATAATAATGTTTGATTTTAATGCAAAGTTAGCCCCTTTATCGGAAATACAATTTCCGATTAAAAATATTTTCTAAAAAAGAGCGAAATAAACATTACTTCGCTCTTGACGCTTCATATTAGCGGAGGATTAAGATGAGGAGAGTTTACTTTTTTACTAAAGTCTCTATATGGTCAGCATATAATTTTGCTAATTCATCAATATCTGTTTTACTCTCCAGTCCGAAAAATTCCTTTATCTTGTGACCGGCTGTGCCGCAGAAGTGTGGTATATATCCGGACAATCGACTATCATCACCCAATAGAGTGCGACAACTTTTATCCGCACTATGTCCAAGCGTGACAATCAGTTTAGGGTCGATAACAACAATCTCTTCTTTAAGGATAGTGCGGTATAAATTCATTTTGGCAGGAGTCGTATACGCATCAGATTCAGAATGACTGTATACAAAGAACTTTCTGCAATCCGTTAAATATACATTATAACCTCTGTCAAGCAACTCACGTACGAGCAACCACATGCGTTTTCCTCCATTACCTTTCTCCCGATGATGTGCATCATGCAAACCGAATGGAGATGAAACAACGGAATCTCTGCAAATGAAATTTTCGTCTTCTTTATCACCATACCATTTTGCACTTCTAAGAGGATCCTGAGAAACAATTAATATGAACGGCGCATCAGGGGATTTAAAGAACCATGTTGGAAAATCCAATCCGATAGCGCCTTTCTTGTCAGTACGCCGAGAAAGGTCTATAAAGTCCGGATGAGTAATCGGAATGGGCACTGCTGTTGTGTCGCTATAGCAACGTACCCATCCTTTCGGTGTAAATGGCTCAAGCCCTGCGCTAAACACCCACTCTTCTATCGTGTTATTTGAATAATCTTTTGGATATCTATTGAAGTTGGCTCGCATATCATCATATCTGCGATTAATCTTCGAGAGCTGTTCTACGCCAAGAAGTCTATTCGCTACCAGATTATAAATTTTGTGAGAAATAGCATCATTCTCACAAAAACCAAATTTCTCTTTATTCATTGCACAGATTCATTTCGATAATAATTCAAACCTACATTGACGCATTTCGGCACTGCGGTCGCAAGAAAAAAGGCGCGACACCCTTTTCGCTTATCTGCTTTAGTCGGCTCTGGTAAACCGTGAGTCCAAATAAGTGGAAAGCGGTCGGCGCCCTATTCGGGTGCAACCTGCCTTTCGACTTATTAC
>Ga0137308_100431_pt1 | contig 70663 bp, 60 predicted proteins | sample Inofrocosms_June_FD_97181 | JGI IMG/M metagenome (GOLD analysis project Ga0137308, IMG submission 97181) | Mouse cecal microbial communities from Vienna, Austria - N-Acetylneuraminic and N-Acetylglucosamine D2O microcosms_June | ecosystem: Host-associated > Mammals > Digestive system > Large... | reverse complement strand
TGCAAGCAGACGCAGGAAACGCAGAAACGGTACGACACAGATTTTCGCAGGATTGATAAAATGTGCAGACTGCGGATGGTCTTTAGCCTATGGGGAAAACAAGCAGAACAAAAACCCATACGGGTACTACCATTGCAGCAAAAACGGACAGGGATTACGCCAGTGTTCCATGCACTATATCCGCTATGATGTACTGTATGCCTATGTGCTTGCAAGACTGCAATACTGGTCTATGATGGTACAGAAAGACGAGGACAAGCTGCTGAAACGGCTGCTCAATGCCAGCGACAGGGAAAGAAACTCTGCGAAGAAAAAGCAGGCTGCGGAGCTGAAAAAGGCAGAGAAGCGTAAAGCCGAGGTTGACGGGTTGTTTGCTAAAATGTATGAGGACTGGTCTGCCGGACGCATAACCGAGTATAACTTCAATATGCTGTCCGAGAAGTACCAGAACGAGCAAAAGGAGCTTGAAACAAAAATAAGACAGCTTCACGAAACGATGGAAGCCGCCGTACAGACCGCAGCGGATGCTGAAAAGTGGATTGCCCTGATGAAACAGTATGTCAACCCTGTGGAGCTGACCGCCGAACTTCTGAACACTCTAATTGAAAAAATAACCGTCCACGAAGCTGTTAAGGGCGAGGACGGAAGCCGTGAGCAGGAAGTAGAAATCTACTACCGCTTTATCGGCAAAATCGATTGACCTTTCTTTTTTACCCAACAATATCTTTAATTAAGGGAAACGGGCACAGCATATCCTGATATAGAAATGCTTCCAAAACTTGCAAATATACTTGATACAACAGTTGATGCATTGCTTGGTTATGGAAGTGTAGTAACAGATTATGATAACAGGTATAATAAAGACGGCTATTATTGGGGGCTTACGCCTAACCGTATTTGTTATGATATTATGAAAATCCTTCCGCCGTCCAGACCTTTGCGTGTGTTAGATATTGGCTGTGGCGAAGGGAAGGATTCTGTTTTTTTTGCAAAATGTGGTTATGATGTTACTGCATTTGATATATCTGTACAAGGTATAGAAAAAGCGAAAAGGCTTGCAGAGTACAATAAAGTTGATGTCAGGTTTTTTAAGGCAGACCTTTTTGACTACCGTCCTGATACAGAGTATGATATTATATTCAGTAGTGGAGTTCTTCACTTTATTTCACAGACAGAAAGAAAAGAATTGTGTGACAGTCTTAAAACGCATACAACAGATAATGGTATAAATGCCTTGAATGTATTTGTAAAAAAACCTTTTATTTCACGTGCTCCAGATAGTACAAGGGATGAAGAAAAAAGACATCCATGGTATTCAGGAGAGTTATTTGGATATTATAATGACTGGCTGTTCCATACTTGTAAAGAAGAAATATTTGATTATAATAGTGGTGGCATACCTCATAAGCATTGTATGGATACTCTTATTGCACAGAAAATATCAAGTGGCTGGTGATATATCTGGTATTCCATGCAGACAAGTAATTCACATCATTACAATTATGAATAGACTGCAAATAATGATATAATAAAAGACAATGGATTTTTATTATATATTTTTTATGTTATGAAAGGAAGTCCAGAGATTATGAGGATTGCAGTTTGTGAGGACGACCAGGCAATACGGAAAGAACTTTTAAAGTTGATAAAAAAGCAAGTGCCAGAAGTGGATATAACAGAGTATAAATCAGGGGAAGAAATGATAAATGCCAGAGAAGATTTTAATATTTGTTTTCTTGATGTTGAAATGAAAAAAATATCTGGAATGGATATTGCAAAGTATATAAGAGAACAAGAAGAAAATAGCAAGCATAGAAGTATTATTATTTTTGTAACATGATACCGGGAATATATGGAAGAGACATTTGATGTAAATGCATTTCATTATTTAGTAAAGCCGGTTGATGTGGAAAAGTTTTCAGAAGTTTTTGGCAGGACATGTAAAGAAGTTTATGTTTTTCAGGAGCAGACAAAAAAATATATTATAGTGAAAAACTCTGGTATACATAGGAAACTATTACTGAAAAATATTTATTATTATAGAAAGTGGCAATAAAAAAGTTATTTTCCATACAACGGATGAAATACTAGAGGTTTATGGAAAAATGAAGGAACTGGAAAAAGTATTAGGTAGCACCTTTTACCGTTGTCATAGATGTTATATTGTAAATATGGAGAAAATATCTGCTTATAGTGCAGATAATATACAGGTTACAAATGGGGACAACATGTTGCTTGCAAGGAAGAAATATTTCGGTTTTATTAAAACTTATATGAGGTATGTGAAAAATGGAGGTATTGTAAATGTCTGAAATGCTGCTGTTTCCAGTTTTTATTTATCTGGTTAACAGTATGTCTGGTGTTATTTACACAAGGAATTTTTTAAAAGAAAAATATGAAAAAGGGATAACTGTACTAATATGGAGTATAGTTTGTTTTATTATGCAGATTATGATATTTGAAATATTAGACCGCAGATTTCCGGTAAGTGAAGTTTTAAAAATAATTTTAAATCTTTGTCTTATGCTATTTCTCTAGTTTTGTTTTTTTGAAAAAGATATAACTAAACAGATTTTTGTAGTTTTTAGCTTTGTAGCAGGAAAGGAAACTATAAAATATATTACTACTGTATTTCTACAGAAAGATGAGATGGTAAAGGAAAGAGGAACAGAAAATACTTCTTATACGGAACAGGCAGTAAATAAAACAGTAAATGATAATGTATCAGATTATTATTCTTACTTACAGAAGAACTATGACTGTGTAAAAAATGGAAATGTGGCAATTTCTGGTACTTATCTAAAAGAATGTGCAAAAAATCCAAAGAACTTGAGGAAAGTTTATCTTTTTTTAAAGAAGGATACCAAAGTGGTCTTAGAAGTGCACAATCAAATGCAATGGCTATTGGTGCAAAGCTGGCGGATTATTCAGAAAGCTGGAATATAGACAATACAGGAAATATAACAATGATGGCATCTACAACAGTAACATCTGGCAGCAGTATAAAAGGATGGAAAGAGCTGGCAGAAAAACGGGAAGAAAAGTTAAAAGAGAAGAAAGAACAGGAACGTACCAGTGAAAAGATAAAGGAACAAAAAAACAGGAAAGACAGTTGCTTGAAAAAATGCGTATGCAAGCACTGCCTGTCCATGTTATAAAAGATGCATACCATAAACCTGTTGATATGAAAGCATAAGCAGAAGAGTGCTGTTCTTAATAATATCTGCATTATTGTGCAGATATAAAAAGCTGGTCTGGTAATTAAAAATTGTAATATTGTATATGGAAAAAGGAGATTTTCATTTTTGGAAATTGTCCTTTTGTTAATTATTATATAATACCGAAGAATTTTTTCTGTCTGGGGAAATAATGATTTTATAAGGTTTCTTGCAAATATTACCTGTACATACTATAATGTTTTAGAAGAATATCATGTTTATAGTGTGTTTTTTATTAATGCAGGAAGTTGTTGTAATTTTAACATTGGTCTGGAGGACAGCTTGTGGAAAAGTTAAAATATATCATTGAAGATAGTACAATTTCAGAAGTATTGGGAGTGCAGAATTTTACAAATGAAGAATCTGCAGTATTAGAGCTTGTAAAAAATGCGTATGATGCCCAGTCAGTAGATGTTATTATTGTAATTTCTAAATCCCAGATTATAATTGAAGATAATGGGATTGGAATGAACCGTCAAAAAATACTTGAGGCATGGATGCATGTTGGTATAAGTGATAAAGAATATATTGTAGGTGATGGAGAAAATTCAAGAGTATTGGCAGGTTCTAAAGGTGTTGGCAGATTTGCTATAGCCCGGCTGGGTGCAGAAGCCAGTGTTTATACGAAAATGGATGGACAAGAAGCTATTTTGTGGAAGACAGATTGGAATACCAATACTTTGGAAACTTGTTATGAGATGAAAAGGAGAGGTACTAAAATAGTTATTGGGAAGCTCCGGGATAATTGGACAGAACCAAGAGTATGCAATTTGCGTGAATTTTTGTCTAGAACTTATAATGATGATAAAATGAAGATACAAATAGATTATAAAGAGGATAGAAAAACTGTAATGCGGTATTTTGGAAAAATACAATTAGGTGTTAATTGTGTTAGTATAATAAGACCACAGTATCTTGCAGGATTTCAGAAATTAATATGTGATATAAAATCAGATGAATTTAAAGAAAATGTAAAAGAATTATGTCCTGGTATTAATATAAAAGAACAAAAAACAGAATTAAATATTGTGAATGAGCTTGATTATATAAAAAATGAGCTATATGAAGAAGCGGCCACTGAAGAATGGAAAGAGTTGTTGGAAAATGTGGGTAATTTTTCAGCAGAATTATATTTTTCATTAAAAAATCCTTCTACGTTTGATGCGGAAAAGTATTTTTATAAACATAAAATCTTGGATGAACGGTATGAATCTGGTGTTATTTTGTACAGAAATGCATTTAGTATATCATCTTATGAAGGTAAGAAGGAATGGCTTGGATTCGGGAAAAGGTCTAGAAAGTCTCCCGCAGCGGCTAGTCATCCTTCAGGCTCATGGAGGGTCCGTGAAAATCAAATGTCAGGTAAAGTTATTATTGATAAAAAAGAAAACAAAGGTTTATCTGATTTAATGAATAGACAGGGTTTGGTGGAAAATGATATCTATAAGGTGTTTATTGCAATTATTATTACAGGAATAAATTATTTTGAACGATACCGGCAAAATATAATACGTTGTATTGCAAATAAATATAATGAATCAAAGGAAGAAAAAAAACCTAAAGTTATTGACAGTGTAATGAAAAATCCACAAAAACTGATGGAGTTGTCGTTAGAAGAGAAGAAGTTATTTATGGATGAACTGGAACAGATGAAAAAAGATAATAAAACAAGTAAAAATCAAATTGATGAAACAGAAAAAAGATATAAATATGATATCCGTTTACTTAATATCCTTGCTACTTCTGGATTAAAAGCAACATCTATTGCACATGAACTGTATAATGACAGGAATAGTATTGACGAAAATGTTGATTATATTATTAATGCATTAAAAAGATATGAGCTTTGGGATGTTGTGAATGATTTTGAAAATACGAAATATATGCATAGAGATATCCCTGCACTTTTAGAAAAGAACCGGAGAGTTAATAAAAGAATTATTAATTTTATGGATGTAATGTTGTCAGAGTCTGAAAAAGACCAGTTTGTACCAGAGGATGTTAACATATATGAATTTTTTATAAATATAAAATCTGTATGGGAAAAGGATTATTCATGGATTAATATTCAATTGCATATAGAAGAAAGTTTAGAATATAGAAGTTCTAAAGATATTTTCAGAGTAATATTTGATAATTTGATATTGAATAGTATACAACAAAATGATGCTGAAAATATACTGGAAATTCATATATATGCAGAAAAAAAAGGAAAATATATCAATATGATGTATATGGATAAGGGTAAAGGACTTTCAGAAAAATATAAATTTAAACCCTTGCGTATTCTTGAAGTACATGAAACATCAAGAAAAAAAGGTCATGGAATAGGAATGTGGATTGTGAATAATACAATTGTCAATACAGGCGGAGAGATTAAAAAGATTGAAGGATTAGATGGATTTAAAATAGAGTTTATGTTAGGAGATAAAATATGAATATTAAAGAAAAGATAAACCTTGTTTATATTGATGATGACCGAGATGAGGCAATATCTGCTTATTTAGAGGATGTTTATCAGAATGATAATTATGTGGTGAACTACCAGGAGGTTGTATTTGAAGGTAGTAAAGGTTATGAAGCTTTATTAGATTCTCCAGAAGTAGCTTCAGCAAACGTTATTTTAATTGACTCTAGATTGTTTGAAAATGATAGTATAAAATGTAAAGGAAAGTTTTCTGGAGAAGAATTTAGAATGATTCTGAGAAAAGTATTTCCATTTATTGAAGTGCTGGTAATTTCCCAGAATGGTGAAAATAAAGATTTTGAAATTATTCCAAAGTATAGAAGTGGAGGTACAGAAACGTCAAAAGAATATTATGAACGGGTGTTGAAAGGTAAAATAGATGAAAGTATAAAACGGGTAATTACATTCCGGAATATTTCTAAAAAATTAGAGAACAACAAAGGGATTGAAAAGTTTTTGGTTGAAAAGGCGGTGGATTCTTTAAATGGGATAAATGATTATGAGGATTTGTCTAAAGAGGATATTGATAAATTAATTACCGCTTTCCAGAGTATGGGACAGGAGTAAATAATATGGCAAGAGATAAGGATTATAGAAATACTATATATTGTCCTGTATTGGATAATGTAGAGAAGCAAAAAAATGCTTTAGAAAAAGAAATAAAATCAGCTTTTCCACGGACAAAGATAATATATAATAAAGTGAATACCAGAAATAGTGTGTATCATAAAAAAATTGCGGAAATTTATAATTATAAATGTGCATATTGTGGTGCTATGTGGGGACTTCTGCCTGTAGAGTCCTTTGAAATTGACCACTTTTTAAACGAAGCTTCTTTTCCAGATACAACAGAGGGAAGAGCAGAAGCAGGGATGATGGTTAATCTAGTATGGTCTTGCATATCATGTAACCGTGGAAAATGTGAAATTACAGTTAAGCCCCCATATGATGATTTACTTAATGTAGATAATGGGAATATAGTAACTGTTTTTAAAAGAGATAATAACTTTTATATACAGATTTGTGATACATATCAATATGACCAGTTTATACAAGAATTTTACGATGCACTTCATTTGGGATATGAAACAAGACGTTTAGATTATTTAGCATTACAACTTGAGGGCAGGTATAAAGCTGAGAGGGATGTGGAACGTAAACGTAAATTAGGTGAAAGTCTTAGTATTTTATTGAAGAAAAGAAACCGTATGGCAGTTACAAGCAATTTATATTAATTTTATTATACACCAAAGTTGCTTGTATTTTATTCTTTATTCTAAAAAATTATAAAGAGGTATTAATTGTAATAACAGGGATATTAAAATTTATAATATAAATCTAAGTGAAATGTCATTTAGATAAGAGTATTTTCTATAAATGCCAGGATTATAGGTGTTTGAAAACAAGTAAGGTGATTATAACTATGAAGGATTTAATTAGATTAACCAGTTTGCAAGTAAACGGGGTATATGAAATATTTAATATTGCAGATAAAATCAATGCTGGAAAATATAGTGGTTTTCTTAATGGAAAAAGTGTTGTTATGTTTTTTCCTGCATCAAGTATCAGGACAAGGGTAACATTTGAAAAAGGAATATATATGTTAGGTGGACATTCTATATTATTTCCAGATAATACATTGGACAAAAAAGAAGATTTAAGAGATGTATGTGGTTATTTAAATAACTGGGCAGATATTGTTATTATCAGGCATAAGGATATACAGCTTGTTGAAAGATTTGCAGAATATTCAAAAGTTCCAGTTATTAATGCAATGACTGGTATTAACCATCCTTGTGAAATTCTTGCAGATATGTATTCTCTTTCAAAAACCAGGGATGATTTTATAAATGATAAATATTTATTTTGTGGGAAAAAAGGTAATATTGGACTGGCATGGAAAGAAGCCTCTGAGGTTATGGGATTTGATTTGTCACAATGTTGTGGTATGGGTTATGAAATAGATGGTATAAAGGTATACCATAATATAAAAACAGCAGTTAAAGGAAAAGATATTATATGTACAGATTCACTTGCGGCCAATGAATTAGATGATTTTAAGGAATGCCAGGTAACTAAGGAAATAATGGATATGGCTAATAAAAATGCTATATTAAATCCTTGCCCGCCATTTTACCGTGGGGAAGAAGTGTCTGATGAAGTGATAGAATCAGAGTATTTTGCAGGGTATGGATTTAAAAAGAATTTATTAGTAATCCAGCAGGCAGTTATGGTATACTGTTTAACAAATTAATAGTTTTTAACTTTATATATATTACAGCACTTTACAACTTTTTGAAATATAAACTATATATTGTATCTAATTTTCACATACAACAACTATATATATTACTAAAATTAAAAAGTTGGAAGTTGCTGTATATATTAAATAATAATTGGAATTTGAAAGGAAAAATTATATGTTCTGGGATAAAGTATCTGTATTATATGACCTTTTTGAAATGGTATATAATGGTAAAGTATACCAGGGTCTTGGTAAAAAAGTAGCTAAAGAAATTGGACAGGATGATGTTGTACTGGAGTGTGCTTGTGGTACAGGTGCTATTAGTAAATATATTGCTCCTAAATGTAAACAATTAATTGCAACAGATTTTTCCAAAGGAATGTTAAAACAGACATTGAAAAACTGCAAAAAATATAATAATGTAAAAATAAAACATGCAGATATGACAAAGTTAAATTGCCGTGATAACAGATTTGATAAAGTAGTGGCGGGAAATGTAATACACTTATTGGAGGAGCCATATGCTGCAATAAATGAATTAGAAAGAGTATGTAAACCAGGAGGTAAAATTATTATTCCAACATATATTAATGCGTCTGGCGGAATTAATAGAAAAGCTGTATTCTTGTTTGAACTGGCAGGAGCAGACTTTAAGAGACAGTTTGATTTTAATTCGTATAGAAAATTTTTTGAAGATGCAGGTTATAGAGATGCCAGATACGAAATTGTTTATGGAAGAATGCCATGTGCTGTAGCAATTATTACAAAACAATAAATGATAATATTTTACAAAAGATATAATATAACAATAGTTATAATATAATAAATATGAAAGAGGTATTTATGGGAAAGGTTTATGATGGAATAATTGGTCTGGCAACAGGAGATGCATTAGGGGTGCCGGTGGAGTTTAAAACCAGGGAAAATATTATGAAAACACCTGTTACCACAATGCTTGGATATGGAACACATTACCAGCAAGCAGGGACATGGTCTGATGATACAAGCATGACATTGGCACTATTAGATAGTATAGCCAGAAACCATGGTATAGATTATAAAGATATTATGGATAAATTTTCGGAATGGCTTTTGTATGGTGAATATACAGCAACTGGGGAAGTATTTGATGTTGGGAATACAACTAGCAGGGCAATTATGAATTATGGGCATGGAATTAATCCAATAGAATGTGGAGGAAAATCTGAATATGAAAATGGAAATGGTTCTTTAATGCGGATTCTTCCAGTTGCATATTATATTAAACAGCAGACAGGTATTCCAATAGAAAACCAGATGGACATTATCCATAATGTGTCTTCTTTAACACATGGACACCGGATAAGCCTGGCAGCCTGTGGTATTTATATAACTATAGCTTTGGAATTATTACCAGGTGGCATATCATTAAATACAGGAATTAGCAATGGTATTGAAAAAGCCTTCCAGTATTATTACAGGCAAGGATGGAATGAGATATCTGTGTATTCCAGGATAAAGAATTTAACAAGTTTTATGCTTTTACCCAGAAGAGAAATAAACAGCAGTGGTTATGTTGTTGATACATTAGAAGCAGCAATATGGTGTTTATTAACCACTAATTCTTATAAAGAGTGTGTACTTAAAGCTGTAAATCTTGGAGATGATACGGATACAACAGGAGCAGTTGCTGGAGGGCTGGCTGGAATTTATTATGGTGCTAAAAATATTCCACAGGACTGGCTTGGTACAATATTAAAAAGGAATTATATAAAATCTTTGTGTGACAGCCTTGAAAATTAATTTGTATTTTTTAATGGCTTTTGTTATTATTTGTACAATGTAAAGCATAAAATACAGGTTATTAACCTGTATTTATATACTTTGGCATGAAAGGAAGATTATTATGAATATATTATTAATTAACTGCAGTCCTGTACAGAATGGGGCAACTGCAGAAATAATAAAAATTGTAAATTCATATTTGGAAAAAGAACATAATACAAAAAGTATTTGTATTAATGATTATGATATTAAATTTTGCAAAGGCTGCAGGAGCTGCCATAAAACTGCAAAGTGTGTCCAGGATGATGATGTAATAAAAGTAATTGGTGAATATGAATGGGCAGATATTATTATATCCGTTTCACCATCTTACTGGGCGGATATTCCTGGACAGTTTAAAGCATTTATTGACCGCTGTACTCCATGGTGTAATACACATGAACCCCATGCTGCGCTTTCAAGTGGTAAAAAGGGATATTCTATTGCATTGCGTACAGGTCCTGGTATAAAAGAATGTAACAGGATAATTGAGAGTATAGAACATTTTTATGGACATTTAGAAATAGAAGCAAGTGGAAGCCTGGGGCTTTGCTCTGTTGAATATAAAGAAGATTTGGAAAACAGAAAAGGTGAAATAAAAGATTTTTGTTCTAGAATACTAGATTGTTATTTACATAAGCCTTTATCATAATTATGGCAAGTGACAGGATGTTATATGGTTATTGAAATAGAATATTATAAAGGTGATATCTTATTGTATGGACAAAAGATTTCTTTTAAGGAATTAAAAAAACAAATTGAAAATATAGAGAGTTTTTATGACAGGAATGAAGATAATTTTATAGCATTGTTGTGCAGGGTTTATAATTGGACAATTATTAAAGATAAAGTACAGGCTGTGTATATTTATGACAGGGATATACAGAAAGCATATATAATTAAACATGGATTTTCTGGTTAATTTTGAAATATTTAAGTTTTTTCATTTTTTAAATTGCACAAAGACTATATTACTCTGGCAAATTCCAAATTTTTTATCAAAAAGCAGCTGTATGGGGGCACTGGTGCTTAAGACCCGTATTAAATGTTTCGCAGAAACATTGAGGCTCTATGCATTATTGCGTATCCCATCCAAGTGCAATACGTGCAAAGCCACGTTTGCAACATGGCTTCCGGTTGGTAAACATTTGGAATTTCCAGAGCCAAAATACTTGCATATTAAAAATATGAAGAAACTTAAATGAAATACCATTGCTTTCTCTGCTGGTTTTGATATAATAAAATGCATGGTTGTAAACCAGACCGCTTATAAATAATTCCTGGCAATTCCAGGGCAGGAGGGATGATGATATGGCAAACAGGCCAGTATTTGTGGTGTCACTGGATAATAAATTCTGTATCAGGGAAAATACAGATTTTGAATTTTTCAGTGGTTTTTCAGATAAACAAAAAAAGAGGTGTATATGCAGCCTGCATAAAGAATATTTAAAAGCTAATAATGGAAAAAAGGTTTTAGAGATTTCTAGTAAATCAGAAGACAAGCTTGGTGTAGATTTAAGCGCATTTAACCTTATGTTTAAGACAAAAAGTGGCAAAGAAGTTTCTGTTGAATCTGCATTCCAGGCTGGCAAAGTTTTTGAAAATGGCGGACCATATACAGATTTATTAGATGTATCATCAAAAGCTGCTAAAAAAGATGAACGTTTAAAAAGCAGTGGCAGAATTATTTCATTCTGTTTTGATGGCATAGAATTTGAAACAGAACCAAAGACATATTTTTATAACTGGTTGTACATAAATGCATTGCATTTGCATGAAAGCTATACAGAACATATGCTTGGATATGATGCTTTTACGGATATTGAGTTTAACCCGCAGAAATCTATAAACTGCCAGGCAGAAGCTGCTGCGGTTTATGTTTCTTTAAGAAAACAGGGTCTGCTGGAAGAAGCATTAAAAAACAAGGATAGTTTTAAAGAAATTGTATATATGCAGAATATGTGAGTTAATAAATATTTGGAAAGGAGTTTTTTATAACAATGATGACGTTGGATAAATTTGAGGAAGCCTCAGAAAAAGTTAAGGAAGTAGTGCTTCCCACTAATTTGATTTATAGTGAATATTTTTCTGCACAAACAGGAAACAAAGTGTACCTTAAACCTGAAAATATGCAGTACACAGGTGCTTATAAGGTAAGGGGGGCTTATTATAAAATAAGTACCCTGCCAGAAGAAGAGAGGGAGAAGGGGCTTGTTACTGCTTCTGCCGGAAACCATGCCCAAGGCGTTGCATATGCTGCCAAATTATTTGGTGTGCCAGCAACTATTGTTATGCCAGAAGCAACACCGCTTCTTAAGGTAAACCGGACAAAAAGTTATGGGGCAGAAGTTGTACTTTATGGTTCTGTGTATGATGAAGCAAGCCAGTATGCGCTTAAGCTTGCAGAAGAAAAAGGTGCAACATTTGTCCATCCATTTAATGATGAAACAGTTGCAACAGGACAGGGGACTATTGCAATGGAAATATTTAAAGAACTTCCTACAGTAGACATAATACTTGTGCCTATTGGAGGAGGAGGGCTTGCCGCAGGTGTATCAACACTTGCCAAGCTGCTTAACCCTAATATACAGGTTATTGGTGTTGAGCCTGCTGGGGCAAGCTGTATGCAGGCATCCATTAATGCAGGGGAAGTAGTAACTCTTCCAAATGTTGAAACAATAGCAGATGGTACAGCAGTAAAAACACCAGGCAATGTTGTATTTCCATATATACAGCAGAATATTGATGAAATTATAACCGTAGAAGACAGTGAACTTATAGTGAATTTCCTTGATATTATAGAAAACCATAAAATGATTGTTGAAAATTCAGGGCTTCTTACTGTAGCAGCATTAAAACATCTTAAATGTAAGAATAAAAGGGTAGTTTCTATACTTAGTGGCGGAAATATGGATATAATAACACTTTCTTCTGTTGTACAGCATGGGCTTATACGCAGGGGACGTGTATTTACAATAGCTGTGCTGCTTCCAGACAGGCCAGGTGAACTTGTAAGGGTGGCAAATGTTATTGCAGAAATGAATGGAAATATTATAAGGCTTGAGCATAACCAGTTTGTAAGCATTAACAGAAATTCAGCAGTTGAACTTACAATTACACTTGAAGCATTTGGGCATGAACATAAACAGCAGATAATTAATGCTTTACGTGAAAAGGGATATAACCCCAAATTAGAAAACCCTACAGGGATTTATTAATATTTTAAGGGAAATGTTATTAAAGAGAGGAAACGGTACAGATGGGACAAGATAGATATATGGAATGGGACAGCAGTGGAGGCGGGCTTCTTCACACTCCTGGAGGTGTAAAAGATACTTATGGGGTTTTGTGTGCAAATAAGCTTAAAGTACAGGATGCTGTGCATAATGTACTCCGTTCATATGGTTTCAGGGATATACAGACACCTGCATTTGAGTATTTTGATATATTTAGTAAGGAAAGAGGGACAGTTGCATCTAAGGAGATGTTTAAGTTCTTTGACAGGGGAAATAATACCCTGGTTTTAAGGCCTGATATGACACCTCCTATTGCAAGGTGTGTTGCAAAATATTATAAAGATGAACATATGCAGCTGCGTTTATGCTATATTGGAAATACATTTGTTAATACAGATAAATATAAAGGCAAGCTGCAGGAGGTTACGCAGGCAGGTGCGGAGCTTTTTAATGATGGCAGTTCAGATGCAGATGCAGAGATGGTAGCACTTACTGCTGAATGTCTCTTAAAAAGCGGACTTAAAGAATTCCAGATTGAAGCAGGGCATGCAGGTTTCTTTAATGGTCTTGCAGAAGAAGCAGGATTTTCAGAAAAAGATACAGCAAAGCTTAGAAGCCTTATTGAAAGTAAAAATTTCTTTGGCGTAGAAGATTTGCTTGATAACCTTACAGTTTCAAAAGAACTTAAAGAAATCTTTTTAAAACTTCCAGATATGCTTAATAATCTTGATGAAGCAATAGACTTTGTTAAAGCACGTTCAAAAAGTGAAATGGTATATAAAGCAATGGAACGTCTTAAAAAGCTTGAAAGTATTATACAGTCTTATGGATTTGGGGATTATGTCACAATAGATTTAAGCATGTTAAGCAATTATAATTATTATACTGGTGTAATTTTCAGGGCATATACTTATGGCAATGGTGAGGCGGTTGCAACAGGAGGGCGTTATGACGGGCTTGTAAGCCAGTTTGGCAAGGAAGCACCTGCAATAGGCCTGGCAATAGTAATAGACCAGCTTATGACAGCATTGTCACGCCAGAAACTGCTTGGCACAGATATTGTACAAGGCATAATTATACTTTATCCGCAGTCTTTAAGGGATGTGGCGCTTAAAAATGCAGAAGAGATGCGTGGTAAAGGCAAAATTGTACAGCTTGTACGCAAATCTTCTTCTGTCCCATTAGAAGAATATAAAGAATATGCAAAACGTATGGGAATTGAAAGAATATTATACCTTAAATCAGAGGATGAAACTGAAGACTGGGGGATATTAATATGAGATATATAACATTTGCGCTTGCAAAGGGAAGACTTGCAAAACATACTCTTGGGCTTTTAGAAAAGATTGGCATAACATGTGAGGAAATGAAGGACGAAAAGACAAGGAAACTTATATTTACAAATGAGGAACTTGGCTATAAGTTCTTTTTGTCAAAGGCAACAGATGTACCAACTTATGTAGAACTTGGTGCTGCTGATATTGGTGTGGTTGGCAGGGATACAATTATTGAAGAAGGAAGAAAACTTTATGAAGTGCTTGACCTGGGCTTTGGAAAGTGCCGTATGTGTGTAGCAGGTCCTGCAAGTGCAAGGAAACAGTTAAATGATGGTTCACTTATAAGGGTTGCAAGTAAATATCCAGGCATAGCAAAAGATTATTTCTATAACTGTAAACACCAGACAGCAGAGATAATTAAACTTAATGGTTCAGTTGAGCTTGCACCTATAGTAGGGCTTTCAGAGGTTATAGTTGATATTGTGGAAACAGGCTCTACCCTTAAGGAAAACGGGCTTGAAGTTTTAGAAGAAATATGTCCACTTTCTGCACGTGTTGTAGTTAATGAAGTGAGCATGAAGATGCAGCATGAGCGCATAACAAAACTTATACATGATTTAAAACAGGTAATAACAGAGTAGTTATATATAAGGAATGAGGTTAAGTATGGGAATGAAGATTGTTAAACTTACAGAAAATGAGCGTAATAATATTTTGGAGAACCTTTTAAAGAGAAGCCCTGGGCAGTATGTGGAATATGAGAATACAGTCAGGGAAATCCTTGATAATATAAGGGAAAGAAAAGACGAAGCATTATTTGCATATACAGAGAAATTTGATGGTGTAAAAATTAATGCTGGAAATATAAAAGTTACTAAGGAAGAGATTGAAGAAGCTTATAAAGCAGTTGACCCTGGTATGGTAGATATTATCAGGAAATCACTGGCTAACATATATGAGTACCATAAAAAGCAGGTACGCCAAAGCTGGTTTGACAGCAAGCCAGATGGTACTATACTTGGACAGAAAGTTACCCCGCTTTCAAGGGCTGGTGTATATGTGCCAGGCGGCAAAGCTGCATATCCATCTTCTGTACTTATGAATATCGTGCCTGCCAAAGTTGCAGGTGTTGAAGAAGTAATTATGGTAACTCCTCCAGGAAAAGATGGAAAAGTTTACCCTATGACACTTGTTGCTGCCAATGAAGCAGGCGCAGATACAATATATAAAGCTGGTGGTGCACAGGCCATAGGTGCGCTTGCATTTGGAACAGAGAGTATTAAGAAAGTTGATAAAATAACAGGTCCTGGAAATATATTTGTGGCACTTGCCAAAAAAGCAGTATATGGGCATGTAAGTATTGATTCTATAGCAGGTCCTAGTGAAATACTGGTTATAGCTGATGAAACAGCTAATCCACGCTATGTAGCAGCAGATTTACTGTCACAGGCAGAACATGATGAAATGGCTTCTGCTATTCTTATAACAACCAGTGAAGAACTTGCAAAGAAAGTTTCTGATGAAACAGATGGCTTCCTTAAAGAACTTTCAAGAAGTGAAATTATAAAGAAATCTTTGGATTCTTATGGTTATATACTTATTGCAAAAGATATGCAGGAAGCAGTGGATACAGCTAATGAAATTGCTTCGGAGCATCTTGAAATTGTTACAAAAAATCCTTTTGATATAATGACAAAAATAAAAAATGCAGGTGCAATATTCCTTGGGGAATACAGCAGTGAACCACTAGGGGATTATTTTGCAGGACCAAACCATGTACTTCCAACAAATGGTACAGCAAAATTCTTCTCCCCATTGTCAGTTGATGATTTTATAAAGAAATCAAGTATAATTTCATATTCAAAAGAAGCACTTGGAAATATACATAAAGATATTGAGAAATTTGCGGAATCTGAGCAGCTTACAGCACATGCAAATTCAATAGCAGTAAGGTTTGAATAAAAAATTAACACAAGTATGCTATTTTTTTAGTATTACAGTAGTTTTATAGTAAACAAATAATGCCAGCTGCCTGGTTTTTGTGGCGGCTGGCATTTATATAAAAGAGAAAATATTGTCAAAAGGGTATAAGGAAAAAGAAAAATAAGGAGTAATAATTTATTATGGAAATAAGGTATGATAAAGCAGCTGTAAAATTTCTAAAAGAGCTTCCACTAAAATTAAGGACTTTAATCAGAGAAGCAATAAAAGGATTAACACAAAAACCTCCAAAAGGCGATATAAAGACATTACAAGGATATAAAGATGACAGGCAACGGCTCAGGGTTGGAAATACCGTATCATTTACCGTTACACAATGGATTGGGAAATAGAGATTTTGGTTGTTATTGGGCAAATAGCAAATGCCTGTAAGCAGGCATTGCGGATTGCGGATATCCGCTTGGCTTTTCTGGTTCTGTTCCTAATTAGAAGGGCATAACTTTGCACCTTTTCTTTCAGGGTTTATTATACCATATTTATCTGCCTTGGCGTGTTTGAATGTAATTTTTGTTTATATGTTTATACAAGGTTAATTCACGTCCGTTTCATAAATTTTATTCCAATAGTTTCTATTTATCTTTTGAGAGTGCCAGTACACAGGGTTTCCGCTGCCAGAACCAGCAATAATTCCACAAAAGGGGTACTTTAACCCCGCCAGTGCTTGTATCCTGTTTTAAATTTTATAAAAGAAATGGCAATTTCTTTTATAAAATAAGGATACTATGCACTGTTGCGTGGGTTATCGTAGCGGAAGCGTACCCCTGTGTGGAATATTCTGGCTCTGGCATGGAAACCGTCCGTCTCCTCAAAAATAAATAAATAGGAATTATTGGAATTTATGAAACGGACGTGAAGGTTAATTTGCTTTTTATTGATTAAGTTAAGTGAATAATGTATAATATATCCATTATATTTTCTATACCAATAAAAATAAAAGGAGCTGTAAATATGGGACGTGAAGCATATATAGCCAGAAAAACAGGCGAAACAGATATAAGTGTTAAATTAAACCTTGATGGTACAGGAAAGACACAGATAAATACAGGTATTGGTTTTTTTAACCATATGCTTGACAGTTTTGCAAGACATGGGCTTTTTGACCTGGAAGTATCAGCAGATGGTGATTTAGATGTGGATTCACATCATACTATTGAAGATACAGGAATTGTACTGGGGCAGGCTATAAAAGAAGCAGCGGGGGATAAGAAAGGGATTAAACGTTTTGGTGAATGTATACTGCCAATGGATGAATCCCTTGTATTGTGTGCGCTTGATTTATCTGGCAGGCCATATCTTATGTATAATCTTGGGTTTTCAGTGCCAAAGGTAGGGGATTTTGATACTGAGATGGTGCATGAGTTTTTTTATGCAGTTAGTTATAGTGCTGGTATAAACCTTCATCTTAAGATGCTTGATGGGGTTAATAACCATCATATAATTGAAGCATCGTTTAAGGCATTTGCAAAGGCTCTGGACATGGCACTTGGATATGATGGAAGGATTGCGGGAGTTCTTTCTACAAAGGGAAGCCTTTAAGAAATAAAAGAAAGGAGAATATGCCACTGGGAGAATACAGACGGCAAAATAGTGGATAATAGTGATGAGAGAGAAAAAAAGTATTAAGCAGATTATTGTATTTTATGTTACATCTATATCTGTTACTTTAGGGATTGTACTTATATTACTAATGATAATTACAGGTTTGTTTTCTACATCATCAGTACTCCGTGACAGCTTGCAGGTTACAGCAAGGACAGCAGCACAGAATTTTAGTTCTAATTTACATATGCTTGCTGACAGGATTGACAACATAGCACAGGAAAATGTACTGGCAGACCAGATGGCTTCTGATAATGATAAACAGCTGCTTCTGGATAACCAGAAGTTAAGGATTGAATTTGTATGGATTGCTGTTTATGGTTTATCAGGAGATAAAATGTATGGTGATGATACAGCTCCATCTTCTATTGATGGTACAGAATATTTCCAGTATTTGTCTGGTACAGACAATATTGTTATTGGAAAACCAGAATATAATAATATCTGGCAGCTTTCTGTTGGAATTCCTGTTAAGGACCAGGAGGGAAATTCTTATGCTTATCTTGTAGGAAGTTATAAATATGACTTGTTAAATGATGTACTTTCCAATATTAACATAGGTGCAGGCGGGCTTGTTTATATTGTTGACAATGAAGGAAATATAATTGCTGATAAAAATATTAGTGATATGGGAAAAAATGAAAATCTCTATAAAATATATAAATCAAACAAAAATAAAAAGATTTTTGATTCTATGTTAGATTTCCAGACAGACGCAAATTCAGTATTATTAGGTTTTAAGCAGCATTATATAGCTTATTCACCTATTGCAGGAACTAACTGGACACTTATGATTGCTGCGCCAGGAAATGACTTTATGAAGATTTTATGGGGTTCTGTTTTAACAAGTATTGTTGTAATTATTGTATTACAGTTTGTTACAAGGGGGCTGGTTGTAAAAATAGCAGATAAAATATCTGGTTCACTTTCTATTGCAACAGAGCGCCTTGTTTCACTGTCAACGGGGAATTTGAAAGATAAAGTTGTACTTGCAGATAATAATGTGGAAGCGGAAGTGCTTACAACGGCGCTTTCAAAGACAGTAAAATGTCTTGCAGGTTATATTGATGATATTACAGAATACCTTGGACAGCTTTCAGCAGGCGATTATTCTGGAAAAGTAAAAGATAATTTTGATGGTGATTTTATTGCGATAAAGGATGCCTTGTCTTATATAACTGCATCATTAAATGAAACTATGCTGCATATAAATAAAGCTTCGCTTGCAGTAAGCAGCAATTCTTCTGAGACTTCTGGTTATGCAAGGCGTCTTTATGATGGTTCAATAGAACAGACTGCTGCATTGGAACGTCTGGATGGAAAGATTACAGTAATTACGCAGAAAATAGATGAAATAAATAATAATGCAAGACGTGTTAAGAAAAGTGCAGATATTGCAGAACAGCGTGTAGAAGAAGGAAAAAAACAAATGGATGACATGCTTTCTACAATGGACAGTATACATAATGATATGCAGGAAATTATAACTATAAGCCATCTTATTGAGGAAATATCATCACAAACAAGCCTGCTTTCACTTAATGCATCAATAGAGGCAGCAAGGGCTGGTGAGGCTGGAAAAGGTTTTGCAGTAGTTGCACAGCAGATAGGGCTTCTTGCAGACCAGACAGCAGATGCATTACATAAGACAGGAGAGATAATAGAAAAAGTAAGTTTTTCTATTGGACAGGGAATGGTAACAGCAAGGGATACTGCAGAGTCATTCCAGAATATAAAAGAGGCAGCAGAGGATTTTTCTGATATTTCTGATAGTATGGCACGTATTACAGTAGAACAGAAAGAAGCTATTGTAATGGTGTCAGATGAAGTTGGGACGGTTCTTGCTATTGCAGATACAAACCAGAGCCTGGCAAAGGAAACAGATGAAAATGCATCATTGTCATTAAAGCAGGCTGAGGAACTGAAACAGATTGTTTCTGCAGTAAAGTTAAAGGAGCAGTAAATAATGGATATAAAAAAGAAAATGGTAGCAGGAGTTCTGGTAATAGTAGTTCTGGCACTTGTATTTATGGTTTTTTTTAAGAATTCTGGCACTATAAAAGATGGTTATTATACAGCAGAGATGGACGGATTTTCACATGGCTGGAAAGAATATCTGCGTATCCAGGTTAAACAAGGGACTATTATGTCAGCAGAATTTAATGCTAAAAATGAAAGTGGTTTTATTAAGGCATGGGATAATTCATATATGAAAAATATGAATTCAGTCCAGGGCACATATCCTAATAAATATACCAGGGAATATGTCCAGCAGCTTGTTGACGGGCAGGCGGATGTTAAAGTAGATGTGGTTACAGGTGCAACCCATTCAGGGGATAATTTTAAAAAACTTGTGGAGGCGGTTTTAGAACAGGCTAAAAAAGGTGATTCTAAAACAAAAATAGTAAAATCTGAATAAAGGACAGTGTACTTATATTGGAATTACTGGCCACACGGCAGTGGACAGTAACTCCTTTTTTTGTTGATTAAGTTGTTTTTATGTTGTATAATGTACTTGTTGTTGTGCTGTTATATAATACAATAGTTATAGCAGGGCATCTTATAGACAGATTTGGAAGGGAATGGTTGAAGTTTAATGGTGCAGAAAAAGATAATTTCATTTATAAATGCAGAAAATGAATTTCCAGCAAATGTTTTGAACCTGGCTGACAGATATTCATGTGAAGGGGCAGATGGCTTATTTATATACAATTATACAGGTGATGAGGCTTCAAGGGAAGAATTTCTATTAACCGCAAGAAAAATTGAAAAGCAGGTTGATATACCATTTTTCATAGGTATTTATGTAAACAGGTTTGAAGATGCCAAGAAGGCACTTTATACAGGTGCTTCAAAGCTTGTAATAAGAAAAGCGCTTCTTCCAGAAGAAGATGAGCTAAATGAAATAATTGCCAGGTTTGGAAAAGACAAGCTTGCAATAGAAATTGATATGAAAGCAGATTTCCATAATGCCAGACAGTTAGACAAGTATTATGAAATGGGTATAGGAACAGCAGTTTTAAAGCATATTGATACTACACATTCCTTTGAAGAAGCAATATCTGGTACAAAGATGCAAGTGCTTATAAGAGACGGTCTTATAAGGAATGACCTTGCAGAGCTTCTTTCTTATAGTAAAACAGAGGCAGTAATTACTAATTATTTTGAAGATAAAGATATTTATAAGGCGAAGCGTGCTGTAAAAAGACAGGGGATAGATGTTCCATTGTTTGAAAGCCTTATAGACTTTTCAGAATTTAAGCTTATGGATAATGGGCTGGTTCCTGTTGTTGTACAGGATTACAGGACAAGGGAAGTCCTTATGGTTGCATATATGAATGAAGAGTCATATAAGAAAACTATTGAAACTGGCAAGATGACATATTACAGCCGGAGCCGCCAGGAGCTGTGGGTTAAAGGTGAAACATCAGGGCATTTCCAGTATGTAAGGTTTCTTTCACTTGATTGTGACAATGATACAATACTTGCTAAAGTACGCCAGGTTGGGGCAGCATGCCATACAGGCAGTTACAGCTGTTTCTTTAAAAAGCTTGCAGACAGGGGATATATTGAAACAAACCCACTTAAAATACTTGAAGAAGATTATAATATTATTATAGATAGAAAAAATAATCCTAAAGAGGGTTCATATACAAATTATCTTTTTGATAAGGGAATTGACAAGATACTTAAGAAATGTGGCGAAGAAGCTTCTGAAATAATTATTGCTGCCAAAAATGAAGGTAACGAAGAACTTAAATATGAAATTGCAGATTTTCTATACCATATGATGGTTCTTATGGCAGAGTGTGGCCTTGACTGGGAAGATATTACAAGGGAACTTTCTAACAGGCGTTAAATAATGCAGGGAGAAGTTATAATATATTTATTTTTATAATATTAATAAAAAGAAAGGCAGGTTGGGATTATGGTTACAACATTATTAGCTAAGAGTCTTGTAGATTTAAGTTTTGGAGGAGCTTTTGCATGGTATCTTGTAAAGTTCCTTATAAGCCTTGTTATTGCTTTGGGAGGGATTATGCTTGGCATTAAGCTCCGCAAGTCTAAGAATGCAAATTCTGGAATGTAAGCCAGCAAAGCAAAATAAAGAGGCATATATATGGAAATAGAAAAAAAGTTTCTTGTAAAGGTTCTGCCGGATGGGCTGGAGCAGTATGAAAAGAAGGTTATAGAACAAGGTTATCTCTGCCAGCGGCCTGTTGTGCGTGTACGCAGGAGTAATAATAATTATATTTTAACTTATAAATCAAGACCTGGTGATTTTAAAACAGGCAGTGCAGATGTAATTATAAATAATGAGGCAGAGTTTCCACTGTCTAAAGATTCATATGAACATTTGCGTGAAAAGACAGATGGTTATCTTATAGAGAAGACAAGATATATTATCCCTCTGCCAGACGGGCATAAGGGAGAACTTGATATTTTTGGTGGTAAATTAAAAGGACTTTACTTTATTGAAGTAGAATTTGCAGACGAAGAAGATGCTGCTGCTTTTATACCACCAGAATGGTTTGGTGAAAATGTAAGCAATGATAAAAGATATACAAACAGTTATTTGTCACAATGTGGCAGCCTGGATGTATTTTTAAATAATTAAAACACAGCCACAAAAGCAGCGCTATATTATAGTGTAAAACGCTGTTTTTGTGTTTTGTTATAAGTTAAATCCTTATTGGATTAAGAGAAAAATGGAGGCTCATTATGTTTAAGATTTTAAAGAAAGAGTATCTTGCTAATAATATCTGGCTTATGGATATTGAGGCACCAAAAGTTGCGAAATCATGTAAGCCTGGACAGTTTGTTATTGTAAAGATGGATGAAGAAGGGGAGAGAATCCCGCTTACAATATGTGACTATAACAAGGAAAAGGGAATAGTTACAATAGTATTCCAGATTGTAGGCGCTTCTACGCTTGAGATGGCAGATTATGAAGAGGGACAGTCATTTATGGATTTTGTTGGTCCTCTTGGATGTGCTTCTGAGCTGGTTGGAATGCCAATAGAAGAATTAAAGAAGGAGAGTATTCTTTTTGTATGTGGTGGTGTGGGTACTGCCCCTGTATATCCACAGGCTAAATGGATGAAAGAACATGGCATTGATGTTGATGTTATAATTGGCGCACGTACAAAGGATATTATTATTCTTGAAGAAGAGATGGGAAAGGTAGCTGCTAACCTTTATATTGCTACTGATGACGGGTCATATGGTTTTAAAGGAAATGGATGTGACCAGATTAATGAGCTTGTAAAGAACCAGGGCAAGAAGTATACAAGGATAGTTGCTATTGGGCCTATGATTATGATGAAGTTTGTATCCCTGCTTACAAAAGAATTAGGTATTCCTACTATTGTAAGCATGAACCCAATTATGGTTGATGGTACGGGAATGTGTGGTGCATGCCGCCTGCAGGTTGGTGATGAGATTAAGTTTGCATGTGTAGACGGACCGGAATTTGACGGGCATCTTGTTGATTTTGACCAGGCTATGCGCCGCCAGAGGATGTACAAAACTGAAGAAGGCAGGGCTATGCTGCGTTTTCAGGAAGGTGATACACACCATGGCGGATGTGGGAACTGTAATTAACAAGATATATTACATACCGGTTATGCGCATAATAAGCGCTGGAATGGAGGAAATAAAATAATGGAAACAGATGTATTGAAAAGAGTGCCTGTACGTGAACAGGAGCCAAAAGTCCGTGCTGCCAATTTTGAAGAGGTATGTTTAGGATATAATAAAGAGGAGGCTATGGCAGAAGCAACACGCTGCCTTAAGTGCAAAAACCCACAATGTGTAAAAGGATGTCCTGTAAATATAGATATACCTGGGTTTATAAAAGAAGTAGAAGAGGGTAACTTTGATGAAGCATATCATGTAATCAATAAATATTCAGCACTTCCGGCTGTATGTGGACGTGTCTGTCCTCAGGAAAGCCAGTGTGAAGCTAAATGTATACGTGGAATTAAGGGAGATGCTGTTTCAATCGGCAAACTTGAGCGTTTTGTTGCAGATACTGCGAGGGAAAATGGAATTAAACCTGCCAAAGCAGAAACAAAGAAAGGCAAGAATGTAGCAGTTATTGGTTCAGGACCTGCAGGGCTTACATGTGCTGGCGACCTTGCAAAGCTTGGATATGATGTTACAATTTTTGAAGCACTCCACAAGGCTGGTGGTGTTTTGTCATATGGCATACCAGAATTCCGTCTGCCAAAGAGCAGTGTTGTTGACAGTGAGATAGAAAATGTAAAATCACTTGGTGTAAAGATAGAGACTAATGTAGTAATAGGCAAATCAGTTACAATAGATGAGCTTCTTAATGAAGAAGGCTTTGATGCGGTATTTATTGGTTCTGGTGCAGGTCTTCCAAGGTTTATGGGTATACCTGGTGAAAATGCTAATGGTGTATTTTCTGCTAATGAATATCTTACAAGAAGCAATCTTATGAAAGCTTTTGATGATAATTATGACACCCCTATATCAGCAGGAAAGAAAGTGGCAGTAGTAGGCGGCGGGAATGTAGCAATGGATGCTGCAAGGACTGCGTTGCGTCTTGGTGCAGATGTACATATTGTATACCGCCGCAGCGAGGCAGAACTTCCTGCAAGGGTAGAAGAAGTGCATCATGCAAAAGAAGAAGGGATTATATTTGACCTTCTTACAAACCCTGTTGAGATATTTGAAGATGAAGATGGAAATGTAAAAGGTATGAAGTGTATACGTATGGAACTTGGTGAGCCTGATGAATCAGGACGTAGAAGCCCTGTTGAAATTCCAGGTTCAGAATTCGTACTTGATGTAGATACAGTTATTATGTCACTTGGCACAAGTCCTAACCCTCTTATTTCTTCAACAACAGAGGGGCTTGAAGTGAACAGGAGAAAGTGTATTGTGGCAGAAGAATCAGATGGAAGTACATCCAAAGCAGCAGTATATGCAGGCGGCGATGCTGTAACAGGTGCTGCTACAGTTATACTTGCAATGGGTGCAGGCAAGGCGGCTGCTAAAGGTATAGATGAATTTCTTAGCAAATAATTTATACAGGTTATGCACCAGCACCCTTTACAAACCCTAGCCTGTTATATTATTCTGGCAGCTGGAAACGTTATGGAGGATTTACATGAAAAAGGAAAAATTAATTCCAGACTTAACACTATATAAGAAATCTATTATTTTACATAATATTCCACTGGATATTGTAAAAGAGCAGATTAAAGAATATGCAGGTCTTTATGAAGACCCTGTAAAAAAAGAGTATAATTTCCATATGACAACACTTCCTGGAAATAGTGAATGGGTATATTTAGAATTTCCATATGTAGAAGGAATTACACACTATAATAATTTCTGGCATTACCAGAATCTTATGTTATGGTTAAGTATGAAAGCAGATATGCAGTTTTGCCTTGCATTTCCAGATAGCCAGGATAGTTCATTGTTTTTATCACAAATGGATACAAGTAATTCATTTGGAGATACTGTAATTGGTATATTTGAAGACAGGGATTTTAGTTTCTGTGTACCTGGAAGTATATTTAAGTGGATATCACTGCCACAGACAGGTTTTAACGGCCAGGAATATCTGGATAAGGTTTTTGGGTTTGATATGCAGCTTTTATCTGGTCTGGAAGAGTGCAAGTGGGAAGATTATAATGTTATCCTGACGTTTGAGGGAGATTAATATATTTTTTAGTTAAATAATAAAGGACTGCCACATTAAGATATATTATGTATAGTATTTTCTTAATGTGGCAGTTTCTTAAAACCAGAGGCAAATTGGTTATTAATTCTATAATTCTTTTAACCAGTTTGTTTTTCTATTTATTAATAATTTACAAAAAACAGTCTGGCAAGAATATCAGTAAAATATTTGCTATCTGTAGTTTCTATTGTCCTTGATACTACAACAGGTATTGACATATAAAGGTTATCATTAATGGCGTATTTTTCATATCCTATAATATCACCAGAGCGCACTGGGGCTTTAAGGCTGTCTGGAAGTTCATAACTTATTGTTACAACATCATCTTTTGACATAAGCAGTGTAAAACTGCCAGTATCTGTGCGTTTTACAGGAACAGATGCTTCTTTGCCGCCTTCTACTTTTATTTCAGGCAGCGGGCTTTCTGCGGATATGCCAGCTTGTGTGTATCCTTTAAAACCGTAGTCCATAAGTTTTCTTGTATCTGCCCATTTATAGCTTTTATTAGGAGGCCATCCACATGCAAGTACTGCAGATACCAGAGTAGCGCCATTTCTTCTTGCTGCGCCACAGAAACAATAGCCAGCATTACCAGTAAAGCCAGTTTTAATTCCAAGTGCCCCGCTGTAACTTGTAAGAAATGCGTCTTTATTATTTACAGAGTATGTACGTGTGTTATCACAGTTGGAAAACTGGTGTGAAGGGGTCTGGACTATATCCATAAATGTTTCATTTTGTATTGCATATGATGCAATACAGCATAGTTCATATGCTGTGGTGTAATGTTCTTCACTGTCAAGACCATTTGGTGTTACAAAGTGTGTATTAGTTAGTCCAAGTTCTTCTGCTTTCAGGTTCATAAGTTCTGCAAAGCCTTCAACATTTCCGCCAATGTGTTCTGCTATTGCAACTGCTGTATCATTATGTGATTCAAGCATTAATGAATATAGCAAATCCCCAAGCCGGAACTTTTCACCTTCTTTCATATTAAGCTGTACATCTGGCATTGAAGCAGCATATTTTGAAACTGTAACAATATCATCAAGGTTTCCATTCTCAAGTGTAACAATACAAGTCATAATTTTAGTAGTGCTTGCCATTGGAAGCTGTTTATCTGCATCTTTTGATGTAAGTATCCTGTTACTGTCTGCATCAATAAGGCAATAAGCCCTGGAGTACATTTTTGATGGTTCAGCAGCAGAAGAGGTAATTCCAAGGCTTTCTGCTGTAATTGTCTTTGGGGCAGCTGGATTATAGGCTTCATATGGATTAAACGGGGCAAACCCAGAGAGAAAATCTTTGGTACCATTTATATATGCTAATGAGAGAAGTATAAGACAGATGGTATATATAGCGCTGCTTAATAATTTTTGCATAGTAATCCTCCATTTATATCACAATTCAAATATATGATATGGATTGCTAAATATTACAGGAGAATTATTATTTATTTATACTTTGATTCTTTAGCTTTATATAAAATTTAATTGTCAATAATACAGGCCAGTCTGTCAAATATTTCACTTTTTGAGTTTCCCTATTTTTCAAATTACACAAAGATTATATTACTCTGGCAAGTTCCAGATGTTTTACTAAAAGGCAGCTTTATGAGGACGTCGGTGCTTAAATTTATGCTGACAAAACAAAGAAACTATGCTAAAATAAATAAAAAGACGCTAGATAAGGAAGGAAAATTATTGCAAATATACCAACTCCGCATATCGGAGCAAAAGCAGGTAAGATACGTGAACCAGATATGGGGAATGCCAGGTTGTACCGGAGAGCGGTGAGAAAGGAGAAACTTATGGGAAAAGGGATTAAAAAGAAATTAAGCATACTGCTGGTAGTGGTAATGCTTCTGGGTGGAATACAGATACCTGCGCTGGCAGAGGAAAACGGGATTACCGTCTATAACAGGGAAGAATTTATGGCTGCCTTAGCTGGGAAGAAGAGTCCTATTACAGTAAGTACAGCTATTACTATTGGCCAGGAGGCGGAGGATAGTGGACGTATGAAGCCTGTGGTGATCCCAGAGGGAACTGTGATACAGGGAATGCCGGGGACAAAGAACGGGCTGAACTGCCGGAGCCCCATCCAGCTGGCAGGCGACGGTGTTGTTTTTAAAGATATGATCTTGCACTTTGAGTCCAGTTCTTCTTTGAATAGTGTTCCGCACCGGGAAATTTTTCTGGCGGGGCATAGCCTGGTTATGGATAATGTGGATACCTTTCTGCCAGGCGGGGCAGGTAATCTCGGGGATTTGGGAGGTCTTGAAGATGAGCTTCTGCCTACAGTATATGGTGGTGGATATCCAGGAACGGAAGTGGGGGCTCATGCGTCATTAACAGTAATGAATTCCAACGATGATACTGTTTTCCAGGCAATATGCTTGGGGCACGAAGCAGGGGAGGATGGAAATGTCCCCTATGCTGGTTCTGCATCACTGTATTTAGATACCAAGGCAGCAGTACGTGACGGCGTAGATACCAGCCTGAACAGCAGTGCTGGGATTCAGGTTGCCGGAGACAAAAATAGTTCAGCCCGGGTAAAAAAGTTTTCTGGGAATGAAAATACTTCTTTAACCTTATCGGAAAGCATGCTGGAAGGAGCCAGTGTGGAGGATATTGGCAGCATTACCGTGGAGAACGGAGGATGCCTGTCCCTTGTGTCTGGCAGCCTTGGAAATGTCACCTTGAAAAACAGCGGCTGTCTGGACCTGCATGAAGCGGGGGATGCAGAAATCAAAGGTAATTTTACCAGCGTAAGCGCTTCCGGGGAAAACCGGTGTATTCTTGTATTGGACAAGGAAGGTTCGCTAACCATTGCCGGAACAGTTATCGGGACTACCCAGTTCCAGACGGGCAGCCGGTTATTTCCAAGCTGGTTTGTCCAGGGCAAGGCTTATATCCATGCGGATGCCGCCAAAGCGGAAGAGGGGAATTTTGTTTTACCTGATAAAAAGGTGGAAGAAGGATATGAATTAAAGTATGAGAATGGAGTCTGGAGTACAGATTGTACAATTATTGATGATACTCCCAGAGTGGGAAAAGTTGATATTATTTCTGCACCCCTGGAGGTTGATTTAAGTAAAATCAAACAGGATCAGGATGAGACAGCAATTCCAGACGAAACGGTATTTTTTGAACTTTCCTGGTATGACCAAAGCGGGGAGAAAATCAGTAACGAAACTGTAGAGGAATACGGGCTGTATACAATGGATTATGTTGTAGGCATTAAAACAGAATATTGGGAAAGTGATGATCCTGGTGTTTTGGAGAAAACAGATTGGTGGAACAGTATTGTGTTGGTTTCCAGTCCAGGGGATTATCCAGGAAGGTATTATCTGCAGGCAGATTATACGGTTGCAAGCCCAGGGGATTATACATTTTTGTTTTTAACGGAATATTGTGAAGAAGAGCTGCTTACCGTTGCAGATGTGAAAGCGCTACAGGGAAATGTGGCGGCACAGCAGCGTATTATTTTCTGGGATTCAGCGGATGGAGGGCAAAAGCCAACAGTAATCCCGACGCCAGCGCCAAGACCAACACCAAGTGTAACACCAACCACAGCACCAGGCGCAACACTGGCGCCTACACCAACCACAGCACCAGGTGCAACACCGGCACCTACACCAACCACAGCACCAGGCGCAACACTGGCACCTACGCCAACCACAGCACCAGGTGCAACACCGGCACCTACGCCAACTACTACACCAGGTGCAACACCGGCATCTACGCCAACTACTGCACCAGGCGCAATACCAGGTTCAAAGCCAATTGGAATGCTGTGGCCGGTGCCAAGTGTAACACTAACACCAACCCCTGCACCAAGTACAACACCAGTACCTGTACCTACACTAAGTGCAACACCGGCATCTACAACTACACCGACTGTGATCCCAGCACCAGAGCCAACAGGAGCACCTTCAGAAGAGGAAGGACATATCCACCAATACCAGCCAGTATTGGAGCAGGCAACCTTTCAAAAGGATGGCGTTAAGATGAAAGAGTGCAGCTGCGGCAGCATCATAGAACAGCAGACCATTTACCAGATCCAGAAGATTGAACTGTCTGGTAAACCGTTGGTTTATAATGGCAAAAGCCGGGAACCTGGCGTGAAAGTCATAGACAGGAAAGGTCATACCGTTGGAAAGCAGCAATACCAGGTGGTTTATCAGGATAATGTTGATGTGGGGCAAGGCACGGTAAGAATTTATTTTAGTGGTGATTACAGTGGAAATAAGAAAGAAAACTTTATCATTCTGCCGGAAGAAACCAGTTTATCCAAATTGAAGGCAAGGAAAAGGGGATTTTCTATCAAGTGGAAGAAGCAGGGCAGACAAACCTCAGGGTATCAGATTCAATATTCCACCAGCAGTAAGTTTGCCAGAAAATCAACCAAAAGCATTTTGTTGAAAAGCAATAAGACTACCAGTAAAGTAATTTCAAAGCAGAAAGCAAAGAAGAAATATTATGTCAGGATACGTACTTACAAAACGGTAAAGATAAACGGGAAAACAACGAAATTATATTCCAAATGGTCAAAAGTAAAATCAGTGGAAACAAAAGAAAGGGGATAGCAATATCCCCTTTTTTTACTGAACTGGTGCTGGATTTCTTAAATCAAATTTCTGCTGCAATACCAACCGGATGGACAACGGGCAGCCTCTGGTTTAAAATCAAAATTTTTTTGTATACCCTGTAAATAATACCTTTTTTACAAAAAGAAATAGATAAACAAAATAAAAAGGTTGCTATTTTATGGTAAAAGTAATAGAATTATACTTGGTATAGATTTTGTTTTTACAAATTGGCTTATGCCAGGTGGCTTTAATAAAACCGCCACAATTAATTTTACTATATTGGAGGGCTGAACATGAGTAACAAGAATGCTTTATCAGCAAAAGACCGTATTGCGGCTTTAGTTGATGAGAACAGTTTTGTTGAAATTGGTGCTGGTGTCACAAAGAGAAACACTGATTTTAACATGCAGGAAAAGTCAGTGCCATCAGATGGTGTAGTAACCGGGTACGGGCTGGTCCAGAACAATCCTGTCTATATATACAGCCAGGATGCATCTGCACTTAATGGTACAATTGGTGAGATGCATGCAAAGAAGATAGCACATATATATGAACTTGCAATGAAAACAGGTGTACCTGTAATCGGGCTGGTTGACTGTGCAGGAATACGTCTTCAGGAATCTACAGATGCACTTGCAGGTTTTGGCCAGGTGTACAAGATGAAAACAAAAGCATCAGGTATAGTTCCACAGATTACCGCTATATTTGGCAGTTGTGGCGGAGGAGTTGCTATACTTGCTGCAATGAGTGATTTTACATTTATGGAGAAAAACAATGCAAAGCTTTTTGTTAATTCACCAAACACATTAGAAGGAAATTATACAGAAAAGCTTGATACTGCATCTGCTGCTTTCCAGCAGGAAGCATCAGTAGTAGATTTTGTCTTAGAAGGTGAAGAAGAAGTTTTAACAGGTATAAGAGAACTTGTTTCAATTCTTCCTGCCAACAATAATGAGACAGCATTTTCTGATGAATGTATGGATGACTTAAACAGGATGACAGAAGATTTTGCGGCAGAAACAGCTGACCCAGCTGTAGCGCTTGAAGATATTGGTGACAATAACTTCTTCCTGGAAGTAAAAAAAGGTTATGCTAAAGAAATGGTTACGGGCTTTATCTGCCTTGATGGCATGACAGTAGGTGTTATTGCAAACCGTACTGCACAATTTGATGAGAATGGCAAAGCAGCTGCAAAATATGATGCACGCCTTACTACAGCAGGATGTGACAAGGCCGTTTCATTTATTAAGAAGTGTGATGCATTTAATATTCCTGTACTTACACTTACTAATGTAGAGGGATTTGCAACATCAGTAGATGAAGAAAGAACAGTAGCATCAGCAGCAGCAAGGCTTACAGCAGCATTTACAGAATCAGATGTGCCAAAAGTAAACTTTATCACAGGTAAGGCATATGGAAGTGCATATATCTGTATGAATTCAAAGCATATTGGTGCTGATATGGTATTTGCACTTGAGGGTGCTGATATTGGTGTAATGGATGCACAAGTTGCAGCGAAGATTATATATGGTGATGATAAGGGTACAGATTTAGGCTCAAGGGCAGCAGAATTTGCAGCACAGTCCAGTACAGAAGCAGCTGCAGCAAGAGGTTATATTGATGCAGTTGTAGCTCCAGGCTCAGCCAGGAAGCAGTTATTATATGCGTTTGAAATGTTATTTTCAAAAAGCGGGTATCCAATCGGTAAAAAACATGGAACCATCTAGTTAAGGAGTGGCATATGAAGAAGAGATTAGCTTTAATTTGCTGTATCATATCCTGTATACTGGTGATGGCGGGATGTAGTTTTAGTCTTGTTAAGACTAATGAAAATTTTGATGAAAAAGTGCTTGAGGAAAATACTGACTCCTTTGTAAAAAGCTGGTTTGAGTATGATTTCGACAGCGCTGTATCAGATTATGCAGACCAACTGGATGATGATACATTGGCTCTGTATACAGAGTCAGGAAAGTTGCGGGAAAAGTATGGCGAATATGACAAGAAAGAAGACAGCAGTTTTACAATAACTACTGATACTGCAACCGTAAATGAAACAATTCTTACAAGTTCAGGCAAGAAGCTTGTATTCTCAGTAACTTATGATGAAGCTGGCAACACAACTTCATGGAACGTGGATAAATATGAGAGTAAAGGCCAGATTATGGGCAGGGCAGGGCTTAACACAGTTATGAGTATGGGTATAGTGTTCCTTGTTCTTATATTTATTGCTATTATTATTTCACAGTTTAAATATATTGGCAATGTACAGAATAAGAGCAAAGAAGCAGCACCAGCTGTAGCAGAACCACAGCCAGCGCCTGTTGTTATTGAGGAAGAGGAAGAAGATTTAACTGATGACCTTGAACTTGTTGCAGTTATTACAGCAGCTATTGCAGCAGCAAGTGAAAATGAATGTACAGATGGTCTTATAATACGTTCAATTATCAGGAAATAAAAATCATATAAGTTAATAAAGTATATGGAGGACAAAATAATGAAGAATTACACAATTACTGTTAATGGTAATGTTTATGATGTTACAGTAGAAGAGGGTGGCGCAGGTGCAGCAGCAGCACCTAAGGCAGCTGCTCCAAAAGCGGCAGCACCTAAAGCAGCAGCGCCAAAGGCAGCAGCTCCAGCTGGTGGTGCAGGTGCAGTAAAAATAAACGCACCAATGCCTGGAAAGATTTTATCTGTTAAGGCTTCAGCAGGCCAGGCTGTGAAAAAAGGCGATGTTATTATGGTATTAGAAGCTATGAAAATGGAAAATGAAATTGTTGCACCACAGGATGGCACAGTAGCAGGCATCAATGTGGCAGCAGGTGATTCTGTAGAAGCAGGAGCTATACTTGCATCATTAAACTAGGAGGGAATGGCTTTGGATTACGTTATTACAACGATAGAAAACCTTGCAGGCCAGACCGCTTTTACCAGCCTGTCACTGGGTAATTACCTGATGATACTGGTCGGCTGCATATTTCTCTATCTGGCAATTAAAAAAGGGTACGAGCCATTATTGTTAGTCCCTATTGCATTTGGCATGATACTGGTAAATATTTACCCTGATATTATGGCAAGCCCTGAGGACACATCAAATGGTGTCGGCGGTTTATTACACTATTTCTATTTACTTGATGAATGGAGTATTTTACCTTCACTGATATTCCTTGGTGTTGGTGCGATGACGGACTTTGGCCCGCTGATTGCTAATCCAGCAAGTTTCCTTCTTGGAGCAGCAGCACAGTTTGGTATTTTTTCTGCTTACCTTATAGCTATCCTTCTTGGGTTTAATGACAAGGCAGCAGCAGCAATATCAATTATAGGTGGAGCTGACGGGCCTACATCTATTTTCCTCTGTGGCAAATTAAAGCAGACTGAATATATGGGTCCTATTGCAGTGGCAGCATATTCATATATGTCACTTGTGCCTATTATCCAGCCTCCTATTATGAAGCTTTTCACAACAGAGGAAGAACGTAAAATTAAGATGGAACAGTTACGTCCAGTATCTAAATTAGAAAAGATACTTTTCCCTATTATAGTTACTATTGTTGTTTGTCTTATATTGCCAACAACTGCACCTCTTGTAGGTATGCTTATGCTTGGTAACCTTTTCAGGGAGTCTGGTGTTGTAAAGCAGCTTGCAGAGACAGCTTCCAATGCACTTATGTATATTGTAGTTATCCTGCTTGGTACTTCTGTAGGTGCTTCTACAAGTGCAGAGGCATTTTTAAGGGCTTCAACTCTTAAGATAGTAGTATTAGGACTTGTTGCTTTCTGTGTTGGTACAGCAGCAGGTGTATTATTCGGCAAGCTGATGTGCAAAGTTACTCATGGCAGGATTAACCCATTGATTGGTTCAGCAGGTGTGTCTGCAGTGCCTATGGCAGCAAGGGTGTCACAGAAGGTTGGTTCAGAGGCAGACCCTACAAACTTCCTGCTTATGCATGCAATGGGACCAAACGTTGCAGGTGTTATTGGTACAGCAGTTGCGGCTGGTGTATTTATGGCAATATTTGGCATCTAATTTAGGAGGATAAATCATGGCAGATATAGAAAAGAAACCTTTAAAGATTACGGAGACTATTCTCCGTGATGCGCATCAGTCACTGATTGCCACAAGGATGACAACAGAACAGATGCTTCCAATAATAGATAAGATGGACCAGGTAGGATACCATTCAGTTGAGTGCTGGGGCGGTGCAACATTTGATGCTTCCTTAAGGTTCCTTAAAGAAGACCCTTGGGAGAGGCTTAGGAAATTAAGGGCAGGCTTTAAGAACACAAAACTCCAGATGTTATTCCGTGGACAGAATATCTTAGGTTATAACCATTATGCAGATGATGTAGTTGAATATTTTGTACAGAAATCTATTGCAAATGGTATTGATATAATACGTATATTTGACTGTCTTAATGACCTTCGTAACCTTGAGACAGCTGTAAAAGCAGCAAATAAGGAGAACGGCCATGCACAGATAGCCCTTTCATATACACTTGGTGATGCCTATACTCTTGATTACTGGAAGGATATGGCAAAGAGAATTGAAGATATGGGTGCTAAGTCACTTTGTATCAAAGATATGGCAGGTCTTTTAGTACCTGTAAAGGCTACAGAGCTTGTTACTGTATTGAAAGAAGCAGTAGATATACCTATTGACCTTCATACACATTATACTTCTGGTGTAGCTGCAATGACATATATGAAAGCAGCAGAAGCAGGATGTGATATTATTGATACAGCTATGTCACCATTCTCAATGGGCACAAGCCAGCCAGCTACAGAAGTTATGGTTGAAGCATTTAAGGGTACACCTTATGATACAGGGCTTGACCAGAATAAGCTTGCTGAGATAGCTGATTACTTCCGTCCGCTCCGTGAGGAGGCGCTTAAGTCAGGTCTTATGAATACAAAGGTGCTTGGTGTAAATATCCAGACACTGCGTTACCAGGTTCCAGGCGGTATGCTTAGTAACCTTGTTTCACAGCTTAAAGAAATGGGACAGGAAGATAAATACGAGAAAGTGCTTGAAGAAGTGCCTAAGGTACGTAAGGACTTTGGAGAGCCTCCTCTTGTTACACCTTCATCACAGATTGTTGGTACACAGGCTGTGCTTAATGTAGTTTCAGGTGAGAGATACAAAATGGTTACAAAAGAGTCCAAGAAGCTTCTTGGAGGTGAATTTGGCCAGACAGTTAAACCATTTAATCCTGAAGTGCAGAAGAAGTGTGTTGGGGATACAAAGCCAATCACATGCCGTCCAGCTGATTTAATTAAACCACAGCTTGCAGACCTTGAGAAAGAGATGAAACAGTACAAGCAGCAGGATGAAGATGTACTTTCATATGCACTTTTCCCACAGGTTGCAATGGAGTTCTTTAAATACAGGGAGGCACAGCAGAATAAGGCAGACCCGGCAGTAGCAGATAAAGAAAATATAGCATATCCTGTTTAAAAATATGATATAATATATATTAAGATATTAATTATATTATATAAAGACAAGATAAGAGTTGAACAGTCCCAGGCTAAGGATTTTTATACACAGTCCCTGCCTGGGACAATTTAGGAGATAGGTAAAAAATTATGGAAGCCTTACATATTAATTAAAAAAAGAAAGATGAGGTAAGATATATGAGAAACCGGGGTATTGGATTTAAGGTTATGCTGCCTGTTATCTTGCTGGCAGTTCTATTAATAGGGGCTTGTTATATAAGTTTAGCCAATATGGATACCATGATGGAATCAAGTGAGGAAATTTCAGGTAATTATGCAATCAGCATGTCATGGCTTGGCAGCCTTTCAACATCATTTGAAGCACTTGAAAGAACAGCATACGCACACTGTATAACAGAAGATGCAGAAGGGATGCGTACATATGAAGGAGAGATAACACAAATTTTTGAGCAAATGGAAGTATTATGTAAAAACATTGAGGAAAAACTAACACCTCAAGAAATAGAAACATATAATAATTTCCAGAATAAATATTTGGGTTACCAGGATACCCTTAAACGTGCAATAGAATACAGTGCAAATAATGATAACAAACAGGCACTTGAGATTGTTAGAGGAGAACTTTCCGGAAATGGCAGTGAAGTTTTTGATATAATTTCAAATATGCGTGTAATGAACAGGGAATACATGGAAGACGCAGTTGAAAATAGCAAAGTTCTATATAAAAGAGCAAGAAGGCTTGGTGCTGGTCTTATGGTGACAGCAGTTATAGTTGCAATATCCAGTGTACTGGTATGTATATTGGGGATTGTAAATCCAGTACGGAAGAGCAGTATAGAGCTTAAAAATATTATTAGTGGTATTGAAGCTGGAAAGGGAGACCTGACTAAACGTATAGAAGTAAAAGGAAAAGATGAAATTGCACAGATGGGCAATGGAATAAATGTGTTTATTAAATCCCTGCAGGGAATTATGAAAAAGATTACAAACAGTTCAAATGCATTGGATAAAATGGTAAATGAGGTACAGGAAAGTGTTTCTTCTGTAAACTTAAATGCATGTGATATATCAGCTGGCATGCAGGAGCTTTCTTCATCAATGGAAGAGGTGTCAGCTACAGTTTTTACAATAAATAATAATGCAAATACAATAGTAAGCCATGTAAAAGAGCTTGCTGATGCTTCTAAGGATTTATCCTCTTATGCAGATGGCATGAAAAAACGTGCTGCCCATATAGAACAGGATGCAGTGGCAAATAAAAATGATGCAAGCAATGTGGTTAGCGGGATACTTGAGTCCCTTCAGAAAGCAGTTGATGATTCTAAGAGTGTAGAGCGTGTTGGTGACCTGACAGAAGAGATACTTAGTATTTCTTCACAGACTAACCTGCTTGCATTAAATGCCTCAATAGAAGCAGCAAGGGCTGGTGAAGCGGGAAAAGGTTTTGCGGTAGTTGCTGATGAAATAAGGCAGCTTGCGGATTCAAGCCGTGAAACAGCAGGAAATATACAGAATATCAATAATATGGTAATTGCTGCTGTGAAGGAGCTTGTAAGAAATTCTGATATTATAATTAAATATCTGCAGGAGTCAGTTCTTCCAGCGTATGATAATTTTTTGTCTGGCGGAGAACAATATAAAAAAGATTCAAGCCATGTAGACCATATTGTTATGAAATTTAGTGAAATGTCTGTGAACCTGGATAAACTTATGAGTGAGATTAGTGAAGCTATGAGTGGTATTGCAACAGCAGTAGATGAAAGTGCAAATGCTGTAACAACAGCAGCTACTAATACAGGAGACCTTGTAAGGGAAATTGACCAGATTTCTACTAAGACACAGAACAACCATAAGATTGCAAAACAGCTGAAAGTGGAGGCTGGTAAATTTATAAATGTTTAATTATTATCCAGTATTATTGTAATTTTTGCTGGATAGTGACCAGCAATTTAAAAGGCAGGCAGAGATATGACAGAAAACAGGAGCGGACATTCGATAGAAGAGCGTATTGAATTATTAATGTTATATGATTTTTATGGTGCATTGTTAAAAGAAAACCAACGCAGGATGTTTGAAGCCAGTTTGCTGGAGGATTATAATTTCAGTGAAATTGCACAAGAAGAAGGAATTACAAGACAGGGGGCTTATGATATAGTAAAGCGTGCAACAAAACAGCTCAGGATATATGAAGAGAAACTAGGGCTTGTAGCAAAGTTTGAACACCAGAAGGAACTTGTAAAGAACTTGTATAGCAAACTTGAGGAAATGGATATATCTGCAGAAGATAGAAACTGGAAAGAAATATTTAAGATATTAGAAGAGGTGCTTGGTGATTAGTCTGGGCAGCAGTTTTATTTTTTATTTATTAAAATAATAAGCTTAAACTTCCAATTTAAGAACCAGCTTTTTTATAGGCTTATTTAATAAAGATAAATTAACCTGTGTATCTGGGTTTATGGTGTAAAACCATAAACATCAGATATTACAGGTTTTTTGTGTTTATTTATAACATAATGTCTATATTTAATAGTTTTATTGTGTTTGTATTATTATATTTGTATAACTTTGTTTACAATAATTACCTGTAAAAGCTAAATTTTCTATAAAATTATAGAAAAAAAAGAAAGTTTATATATTAATATTGACAAAATTTAAAAAAAGAATATAATTGAGTTAAAAATATTAAATATAAGATTAATATCAGTTACAAATAATTTAGATTTAGTTAATTTTAAAATAAAATTTAATCATAGACAAGGGGGCTTCTTATAATAAATACTATTAAATCGTATAATTATTAAGCTTAAAAAAGTTATTAAGCGTTGTATATTGAGGAAATACAATATTATAAACGCATAAATAAAATATGTAAAATGGAAGGAGGACTGCCAGGTGTATATTAACACCCTTATTTCAGGCAGTAATAATGTATGGCGGGTAAAAAAAGAATTAAGAGGCGTACTTATAAAAAGATTATTGCAAAAGCAATGGCTTTATCTATGTGTATAAGTATTTTCCAGCCAGGAGGGACTGGCATTGTGGCATATGCTGCAGAAGAAACAAATAATAGTATAGTACATAGCTGGGATTTTGAGGATGGGATGCAGGACTGGGGAGTTTCTGGCTGGACACTGGAGGATATGAAAAGCAGCATGGTTGTAGCCAATGAATCTGGAAGGTTAAAGGTGAACCTGGATTATAAAGGTAAAAATGATAATGGCAACACAAACTGGCTGCAGGCAGGGATACAGCAGAACAACCTTTCTGGTGTAAGTTTTGCTGGCACAGATACACTTTCATTTGATTTCTGGTATAAGAGTGACAGTAAAACAACAGGCAGCCTGTCTTTAAAGGTAGTAGCAGAATCAGATGCAGGAAATGCTGTTATAAGTGATACAATAGCTGTTACAGATAATGAAAACCTGTCTGCCAGTGAACTTGATGATAACTGGAAAAAGGTAAATTTAAGCTTTAAAATGGATGAAAGCAAGACAGGTACAACAGTAAAAGATTTTATGCTGTTAGTAGTTGGACAGGATACTGATTATTCAGGGGATGTTTATTTTGACAATATTAAAGTTTACAAATCTGATACTACAGAAGGAGATATACCTTCTGAAATATTATATGATTTTGAAGAGAACCAGCCAGAAGGATGGGACGTTTCAGACTGGGATTTTAAAGAAGCAATAAAGTTAAGCAATGAATTACAGAGACTTAAAGCAGAACTGGATTTTTCTGATAAGCTTAGTAATGGATGGGCACAGGCAGGTATAGAGCAGACAGAGCTTTCAGGTGTTGATTTTGCTGGCAAAAACTGTATTACATTTGATTTTTATTATAATGACCAGTATAAGTCAGCAGGTAACTTTACAATAAAGGCAGTTGTTGAGGCGGATGTAAATGGTAGCAGTAAAAGCATAATTTCAAGTGACTGCTTAGACGTTACAAGTAATAATGAACTTCCAGAAGAAAAGCTTGAAGATGGCTGGACAAAGAAAAAATTAACATTTGACCTGGATGAGATACAGGCTGCAACTGTTCCAGCAACAAGGCTGGTATTCCTGGTTGTAGGAAGAAATACTGATTATAAAGGAACACTTTACTTTGATAATATAAGGATATTTAAGTCTTCTCCAGAAGATAAAGGATATGTAAATTCTACTGTAGAAATTAAAACTGCTACTTCTATAAGTGGTACTAATAATTCGCTTACAGTAAATGGGGAACAGCACAAATATACAGAAAGTATAAAACTTGCAGATGAAAAGGCAGATGCTGGCACAGTGGCACTTTACCAGTATCTTAAAGCTGTTGGGAATTCTTCTTCTGTTATTTATGGACATATGGAAGATACAGTGCTTAAAGCAGGTTCATCAAGCCTTCCAGGTTATTCAGATACAGAAGATGTAACAGGTTCTATATCTGCTATAGACGGGCTTGACTGTGGCGGGCTTTTTACTGGGTTTGCAGATAAATTTGCCAGCAGGTATCCAGATGAAGCAGCATCACTTGGAATAAGTAATGATGATACAACAGCAGAAGATGATATTAAGGCTGCTGCTGCATTTTCTAATAAGTCCATTGAAGCAGGTGCTATTATGACACTTTCAGCACATATGCCTAACTTTGCATATTCTGTAAAGAAAGATAATGCAGATAGTATTGGAAAGACTTATGACCAGTTTGATTATACAGTAGCAGATTCATATACACTTACTGGTGACTGTGTAAATAATATACTTCCAGGTGGCAAATTTAATGAAGCGTATACAGCATACCTTGATTTAATAGCTGAATATGCATCACTTGTAAATGGCACAGTTCTTTTCAGGCCTTTACATGAAAATACAGGCGGGTGGTTCTGGTGGGGAAGCACTTTCTGTACAGCAGATACTTATAAAAGTGTATTTAAGTATACAGTTGATTATCTGCGTGATGAAAAAAATGTACATAACTTCTTATATCTGTATGGGCCAGGTTCAGAAGCAGCCAGTGAAGCAGAATATGAAGAGCGTTATCCAGGTGATGGGTATGTTGATTTAGTAGGGTTTGATTCATATGATAATAATCCTGATGAAAGTGCTAATTATACATTCCAGGATAATTTCAGGAATACAATAAGGCTTACAGATGCATTTGCAAAGAAACATAACAAGCTTTTTGCTGTAACTGAGACAGGAATTGCAAATGGCAGCAAGGCATTGCTCCCTTCAGGCAATAAACGTAAAAACTGGTATAAAGAAATACTTGATATAGTAACAGATAGTGAATTTGACTGCTGCTATTTTATGCTGTGGTCTAATTATTCAAGTTCAGGTTCTTATTATACACCATTTGTTGTAAAGGATAATGGTGATGGGACTCTCTGCGGGCATGAAATGCTTGATCCATTTATTACATTTTATAATGATGCAAAAAGTATATTTGCATCAGACCAGAAGAATGTACTGTCAGGCATATCAGTAATTGAAAAGCCAGTTATTGCAGAAAGGGAACTGGATGGTTATATTACAGCACCAGTTGCAAGCAACAGGATTCTTGAACCATTAAATGTAACAGCAAAGCTTAATATGGCAACAGATAAAGATATATCCATACGTATATCAGGTAATGGCAAAGATATAAACCTTGAAACCCAGAAAGATGGTACAGGTAAAATATATAATGCTTTAATTACAAAGGAAAACCTTGCTGATATTGGTGAAACATTACAGGGCAGGATTGGTTTATATGCAGATGATGCAGTTTTACAGGAAATAAGTGTAATATTTAATATTAAGGAAAAAGAGCTGGAAGCATGCCAGGTAGATGATTTTGAAATATATGGCGGACTGTCTAATCTTCTGGCAAATAAGTGGAGTACAAACAAAGATTCAGGCTGTACAATAGATATTTCACTTGTAAATGAACCACGTTATGAAGGGGATTATGCTTTAAAGTTTGTTTACAATGAAACTAAAACTGGATGGGGTGGTGCAACAATCTCCAAAGAGGCAGACTGGTCTGTGTATAATGCGTTAAGATTCTGGGTGAAACCTGATGGAAAGAACCAGAAGACAGTAATCCAGATTAATGCAGGCGGAGGTTCTTATGAAGCATACCTGGATTTATATGATGAGTATACAAATGCAGACACTTCTTTATTAGTAACACTGCCATTTAGTGAATTTAAGGATAAATCAGGAGGCGCACCATTAGGAGGTGAGGCTTTAAAGAATATAAGCCAGTTTGGCCTGTGGGTTAATGCTATTCCAGATTCAGATGCATTTGCAGATGGGGCAGGAACAGTAAGTGGTGTTCTTTACTATGATGATATAAGAGCTGTGTCTGTGGATACAGATAAACCTGTTTTTGAAAAGACATCAGATATACCATCAACAGAACCAACAGCAACACCAGAACCAACAGTAACACCAGAACCAACTAAAAAACCTTCTTCATTTTATCCTTCATATATAGGTACACAGCCTCCGGCAACACAAGCACCGGCAGCAACACAGACACCAGGACCAGCAGGCACACAAGCGCCAGCAGCAACACAGACACCAGAGCCAGCAGTAACACAGACACCAACGGTAACTCCAGAGCCAGGGCAGACTCCAGGAACTACAACAGAAATTATAAAGGATGAAGCTACAGGTTCAGTTAAGGAGATTACTACAACTGTCAGTGATGGCAATATAATAAAAGTTGTGGAAAAGACAACAATGCCTGATGGTACACAGAGTATTAAGGAAACTGTAACAGAAACTTTAAATGGTGTTGTAAATATAACAGAAACTTATAGCAGAAGTGAAACAAATGCTGTACTTGTTAAAAGTATAAAACAGTATACAGATGGAAATGTGATTAGCGCAGAAGCAGTTATTTATACTGGAATTTCTGAAATTAACAGTGATTATTCTGCTAAAAATATTATACCTTTGAGTTTTATGGAAGATGCAAAAAATGCTAATATTAACAGTATAACCATTTGTGTTGAAAAACCTACAGTAGATGCAGTTAAGGCAAATAAGGGACGCAAAATGGTTATAAAAGTTAAAGTTCCACATGCAGAGGGGATATCAGTTGGAAAAGTAATGCTTACAGCAGGAAGTATAGCAAGTGCAACAGAAAGCAACAGGAAACTGGTTGTTAAGTTTGTTAATGATGATAAAAAATCTTCTTATACTGTTACAATACCACAAAGTGAACTTAAAAAGATGAAAGATGATATTGATATAACTGTAAATGCTGGAAAAATTGCTGTAATGGATAAAGATAAGCAGAAAAATATAAAAAGTATTTTATCCTCTAACAAAATAAACACAGATAATGCATGTGTTATATCTACAGCAAATAACAACACAAAAGGAGGTATTAAAGTATCTGTCCCTGTGATGGAATATTTGGTAAAACCTGGTGACAATGTATATGTTTACTGTTATAATAATAAAACAGGAAAGCTTGAAGAAACTGCTAACAGTAAGAGAAAAGTACTTAGTGGCGGTATGGCAGGGATTGAAGCTTACAGTGGCAATGATTATGTAATTACAAACAAAGAGTTATCTGGAAAGAATGTTGTAACTCTGCTTGGAAGTACAAAAGTAAAAGCTGGCAAGGTTTCTATTAAAAAAGGTGGGGAGACAAAGATTAATGTTGTACTTCCAACAGGACTTGTATCTAAAACAAGCTTAAAAAAGGATGTGCCTTATGGAAAACAGGCAGCAGTAATACAATATAAATCTTCTGGTACAAAAGTTGCCAAGGTATCAAAGGATGGTACAGTTAAAGCATCAGGAACAGGCAAAGCTGTAATAACTGTAAAGATAAAACTTGCAGATGGCAAAGTTAAAACAGTAAAGAAAAAGATAACCGTAAAATAATTTATGCAATGGCATAAATGTTAACTAAAAACTTTTATAAAACAAAGACAGGGGTTCCAGTGTAATGGAAGCCCTGTCACAGTCTGGAGGTATTTATATGGCAGATTATATTATTAAAAATGAGTTTCTTGAAGCAGGAATTAATAATAAGGGGGCAGAGCTTACCAGCCTTGTACGTAAAAAGGATGGCAGGCAGTATATGTGGAGTGGTGATGCTGCATACTGGAACCGTGTATCACCAGTGCTTTTTCCTTTTGTGGGAAAGTTAAATGGACAGAGGTACAGATATAAGGATAACTGGTATGAAGGAATTGCACAGCATGCATTTGCAAGGGATATGGAATTTTCACTTGTTGATAATAAGGAAATGGAAATCTGGATGAAGCTTGAAAGCACAGAAGAAACATATAAAATATATCCATTTAAGTTTACATTTGAAACGGGATATTGTTTAGAGGGAAATTCTTTAAAAGTTATATGGAAAGTACATAATAATTCGGATGGAACAATGTATTTTTCACTTGGTGCACATCCAGCATTCCTATGTCCTGGAAATAGTAAAGAGGGCTGCTTTATTAACCTGCATACAGACGCAGGAAGCATAGAAAGCGGGGAACTTACAGCAGATGGTGTGCTTGGAAATGTTGTAAGGACATTTCCTCTTGTAGATGGACGCCTGGAGGCAAAGGAAAATATATTTGACCAGGATGCTTTGGTTGTAGAGTCATCTGGCATTAAAAAGGTTTCATTGGAAAAACCAGAAGGTGAGGGGTATTTATCTGTTTTATTTGATACACCATTGCTTGGAATATGGTCTCCAGCAAAGAAACAGGCTCCATTTATCTGTATTGAACCTTGGTATGGAAGGTGTGACAGGGCAGGGTTTGAAGGAAGCCTTGAAGAAAGGGAGTATGGCAATAAGCTTGAAACAGGGGAAGTGTTTGAAAGAAGCTATACAATAGAAGTGGAAATATAAAGTTTCCGGCTGGTCTTGTTTATTTCAGGCAGAGCAATACAGATACACAAAACATTCCATCCTTTTGTGTAACCTGGAATACGCCGTTATAGCGCATTGTAATCTGCCTGGCAGATTTAATGCCAAGCCCCGTCCCACTATGTTTAGTAGAAATATAAACCCCGTTTTTGTCCTGCTGTATTTTTCCATTAAATGTGTTGTCAATAGTAAGGAAAAGTGAATTATTCTTAATCTGTCCCCTTACAATAATATGCCTGTTACTTTCTGGCTGTAAAGTGCAGGCTTCAATAGCATTTTCAAGAAGGTTGCCAAGCAGTACAGATATGTCAATTCCAGCAATATCCAGTTCTGCTGGGATATCAGCATATACAGAGAATGTAGTATTATTATTTTTGGCCTGCTGCGCAAAATAGAGCAGCAGGAGATTTATTTCATAATTCTTGCAATAAACAATAGGGCTGTTATCAGGAAATGTCTGCTGGTAATTGTATAAATAATCTTCAAGTTCTTTAATTTTACCATTGTGCAGATAAGCTGTCATAGTGGTAATATGGTGGTGCATATCATGTTTTGTGCGCTGTACTTCAGAAATTTTATTGGTAAGGTTTTCGTATTGCAGTTTTTGCAGTGCAAGCTGGTGGTTCTGGTTCTCAAGAAAAGAAGTTTTATCATATTCATTAATAAGACATACTACTATATGGTAGATAAGGAAAGCACCAATATTAATAATTAACAAGAAAAGTGTGTGTACAGGCTGTAAGGCGGTTTCTAAGGCAGTCTGCCCGCTGCAGTAAAGCTCATATGCTCCTATAAGATAGAATGTTGCAGGGATTGCCCATAGATAAAACCATATTGGGGAAGAAGGGTTTCTTTTAACAGCATTTGTAAAAATATTGCGTATATAAAAGTATAATGGGATAAGTAAAAACAGCTGTGTTATAAATATTGCAACAGAAAAAGACCATCTGTATGTCTGTACAGCCAGTTGTGGTGTTACTATTCCTTCAAGACATTTTGAAACAACAATAATAAGGTTTGAAATATTTGACAGCATAAAAAGGGTAAATAGTATCTTTCCAAAGTGTGACTTAATAGCTATAAAGTAAAATAAAAAATAAGTAGCTGTACTAAAAGTATTAAGAATCCCTTTTTGTGAAGCTGGAAGTACAGAAGCAATAAAAGCACCTGCAGCCTGGAATACCATAAGTATTAATACTAAAAGCACTGTTACAGGTTTTGAAAAACGCAGGCTGTCATAAAATGGGCAAAGTGCCAGAAATATATACGGAAGAAGGCTCAATATAGTATATATGGTAATTTCAATAATGTGATAAGAAGAAAAAATCATAAATAAACCTCCTTACGCATCTGTTCAAAACAAAATTTAATATAAGAATTTTGTACATCTTTTGATTTTCTCCGGCTTATAGGTATATGGCTTCCGTCACTCATAAGGAAAATATCTTTATCCTGGTTTTTTACTTCATAAAAGTTTGCAATTATGCCTTTGTAGCAGCAACAAAAATATGGATGGCAGCATAGTAGTTCTTCGAGTCTGCCGTGGGTAATCCTTGTCTTTGTATCCCTGCCTTTTTTATTGTGTATTGTTACAATATGGTTAAAATATTCAGTAAAAATAATATTTCTAAGAAGTATTTCTTGTCCGTCTGGCAGAATTAAAGAATGTGGGCTGTTGTTTTTATTAAAATTTAAGCGGGAAAGCATATCTGTTATATTTTTTTCTGAAAATGGTTTAAGTATATAATACTGTGCATCAACTTCATAACTTTCACTGGCGAATTCATTGCTTGTAGTGCAGAATACAAGCTGGGTGTTACTGTCTGTTTCACGGATTTTACGGGCAATTTCAATTCCGGTAATACCATCCAGGTATATGTCAAGTACAATTACACCATATTCTCCTGCTTTCCAGGAGGATAAGAAATCTTTGCCATTACAAAAAGTATCAATAGTGCATGACATCCCACAAGCTGCCTGCCATTGTTTTCTTATTATTTTTGAAAGGTGTGCCAGTTCTGCAGGTTCATCATCTATTAATGCAATTTTCATTGTAATTCCTCCTAGCCACATGTTTTTTGTTAATTATTATATTTTATATATTATAAAATTAGAAAAAGCAGATTACAAGTATAATTTATATGCCGTTTGAGTTAAAAATTATCCACTTGGGTTAAATATATTGTCACTGGTTATTTTTTGGAATATCCTTATATCACCATTTCTGGAATATTTGTAAATCATATGTAATGTGTTTATATATAAGTCCAGAATTATGGAACCAGTAAAGAAAATGCAGGATTTTAACCTTATTTAGGAAGATTCCGTTTGTAAACAGCCACTTTTATTAAAAATGCAAGTGATGTTTAACTAAATGACACCTGACAATAAGGTTATAAGCAGCAAGCCATGCAGATTGTGATATCTGTCTGGCTTTAAGAAAGGAAAATATCTGTAATGACAAAATTTAAGTTAATCAGGAAACGTGTAACGGCTTTGGTGGCAGCCGCCGCCCTGGTGGCAGGCAGCATAAGTTTTCCATCAGTTAAAACTAATGCTTCTGTACAGGATGTCCCGCCAGAAGAAAAGGTATTTGTAAAGAAAACACAGATTATTACTAAGGATGAATATGGCATTAGTAATAATGAATTATTTGATGGATACCTTGAACAGCTGTTTTATGGAGGAGCCGCACCATATTCCCTTGGAAATTTTGATTTAAGCGGGCTGGAAACTGATGCAGAACGTGATTTGTATAATGCATTAAAAAATGTTTTAACAGAGATAGGAGATGGCCAAAGAGAATTAACAGTGTTTTATATTGATGATACCATTGAAGGCAATATAAAATTAAGTGTGGAGTATGCCAATGGAAGTAATGATGTATTTCCAGAAGAAGTCCAGAATATTGTTGATAGTAAAATTGATAATATATTATATATGCTGCTTGCAGACTGTCCATATGAACTGTACTGGTATAATAAATTATATGGGTGTGCGGTTGAGTACAAAACATCATACTCAGATGGCAGATATGAAATAACAAACTTATTGTTTGGATTTGATGTTGCAAGTGATTATGCCCAGTTATATATGCAGGATGGGCAGTTAACATATGATAATTATGCAATCGATGTAGAAATGGTAAACCGTGCGCAGGAAGCAAAAGCAGCTGCAGATAATATTGTTGCAAAGTACGCTTCAATGGATGATTATGATAAGCTGCAGGCTTATATGCAGGAAATATGCAGCCTGAATGAATATAATTCTGCAGAATCAGACGCAGGCCTTGTATCATATACAGACCCATGGCAGCTTGTATATGTATTTGATGGTGACACTGATACAAATGTAGTGTGTGAAGGCTATGCGAAGGCCTTTGCGTATTTATGTGAAAAGAGCACATTTGAAAATGATATAAGGTGTTATATTGTTACTGGGAATTTAGGAGATGACAGCGGCAATTATGGACCTCATATGTGGAATATCGTAACTATGGAAGATGGTAAAAATTATATGGCAGATATTACAAACTGTGATGACAATTCTATGGGAAATCCAGATATGTTGTTTCTTGCAGGTCTTCCAGGCAGTGTTGATAAAGAATATACATTTACACGTGACGGGCAGAATTTTTATTTTGAATATGATGATATTACAAAATCACTTTATCCAGGACAGGTATTGGAATTGTCTGGCAGTAATTATGTAAAAAAGGTAAACCAGGATGAACTGGTGGTTTCAGAAATACCAGATAAAGTTTATGGTGATGGGGACTTTGAGCTTACAGCAGAAGGAGGAAGCGGCAGTGGTGTTATAACATGGAGTGTGCCAGAAGATAATGGTGTGCTTGTTATAGACGGAAGCACTGCTTCTATAACTGGTGCAGGAGAAGTAACAATTACAGCTGTAAAGGCAGGGGATGATAATTATAACCAGGCAGAAACAACATACATGCTTGAAGTAGCTAAGAAAAGCCTTACCCCAGTGCTTACAGGGACAGTGGAAAAATATTATGATGGCAATACATCTGTAGAAAATGCATCAGAAAATACTTTATCAGTTGTATTAAATGGTGTACTTGATAAGGATAAAGGGAAAGTAGAGGCATCAGCAGAATTTGCCTATAAAGATGCACAAACCGGGGAAGGAAAAGAAGTAACAGCGTCCAATATTTCTTTATCAGGTGATGCATCAAGTAATTATTATTTAGATAGTGAAGCAGTAACAGCAGTGGCAGGTACAATTAAAGAAGCAAGAAAAGACCAGAAACCTCTTTTTATTAAAGAAATAACAGAAAAAATTTATGGAGATGAAAGCTTTGGGCTGTCCGTTACAGGAGGAAGTGGTAATGGTGCCATAACTTATAGTGTGCCAGAAGATAATGGTGTGCTTGTTATAGATGGCAGCACTGCTTCCATAACTGGTGCAGGAAAAGTAATAATTACAGCTGTAAAAGCAGGGGATAATACATATAACCCGGCAGAAGCATTATATGAACTGGAGATAACTAAGAAAAATGTTGTTCCTTCAATTTCTGGTACAGTAACGAAGAAATATGACAAAACTACATCTATAGAAAATGCAACAGTTAATACACTTTCAATTATTTTAGAAGGAGTACTGGAAAAAGATAGAACTAAAACTGGTGCTGCAGCTAAATATAAATATGAAAGTGCAGACGCAGGGAATAATAAAAAAATAATAGCAACAGATATTGTACTATCAGGTGAAATGGCATGTAATTATACATTAAGTACAGATACGGTATCTGCTAATACAGGAAGTATTGAAGCTGCTATAACAGGCGGGAATACTGGTGCAATATGGGGAGCGGTTATAAATACACCAAGCGGGGACACAGGGACAACAGAAGAAAATACAACAGACAATTCCCCAGGCAGTGATGTAACAAGTGCTCCTGGTACAGGAAATAGTGGAATTAAACCAACAAGTACCCCTGCTCCTGTTTCTGTTCCAGATATACCTGTTTTAGCTACACCTTCCCCAGTACCTGTACAGGATACATCTATAAATAATACAATTACAAATCCTGATGGCAGTGTTACAACAATAGTAACAGAAGTATCTGGAGGTAATGTTAAAGAAGCAAATGCTGCTGTAAGTAAAACAACAGACAGTGGAAATAAAATAACTTTATCTAAAGACGAAACAGAACAGATTATAAAAGCAGCTGGCACAACAGATGTTAAAATTACTATAACTGCCAAAGATGAAACTGGCAGGGAACAGTATAAAGTTAGTGTATATACTAAAGACCTGGCTGCCGGAAATAAGCTTTATATTTATGAGTTAAATACAAAAACTGGTGAATATACAATGGTAAATTCCAGGGAATATACAGTAAGTAATACAGGAAATATACAGATTTCTATGAAAGATAATAAAACTTATGAGTTAGTTTCTGGAAAGGAAAGCCAGAAAATAAATAAAAAGATTTATAATTCCATAAAAGTGGGAAAAACATCTGTTAATGTAAAAAAAGGCAAAAAGATACAATTTAGTTTAAACAGTAAATTAAATAAAGCAAATATAAAGAGTATTACTTACGCTTCATCAAAGAAAAAAGTTGCATCAGTTTCAAGCAAAGGAAAGATTACTGCTAAGAAAAAAGGAAATGTTACAGTGAAAGCAAAGGTTGTATTAAAGAATGGCATGTACAAAACAATTTCAATAAAAGTTAAGGTTAAATAATTAGTTTTGTTTAACAACAGTTATTATATTACAGTTTTGAGAAATACAAAAGATAAAATTTTTCATTATTTTTAAGCCGTATAGGCGGCAGAAAGGGTTATTATGGCAAAGAAAGTTTTAAGTTTTATTATTGCATTGTCTATGGTATTGTGTACACTTCCAGCTTATGTAAAAGCTGAGGCAGCAGGAGTGCCAACACTTATACTTACAGAAACTCTTGTACTGGCAGAAGAAGCTGCAGGTGATGAAAGTGGAGGATGGCAGTGGATACCAGAAGAAGCAGGAGGAGGCACTCTTATACTGGAGAATTGCTATATACAGTCAGAAACATATGACGATGTTTTTTATTTTAATAATTTAACAACAGAAAATTGTACAATAAATATTGTATTGCGTGGACACAATATATTAGAAATTACACAAAAGAAATCTGGACCTGTATTTAGTTCAAATATGTTTAAAGAAAATGGAGTGGGTGATACGAAAACTATATCTGATTATATAATCAGTGAAGACGGAGAAGGAAGCCTGGATATAGTATATGGTTTGCCATCTGGTTTATTGTATACCTTTCCTGGAAGGTCTGTTACTATTAAATCTGGGGACATTAGTACAAATTCAGCATTTTGTATAATTATGAAAGATTTTTCTGTGCTGGGAGGGAGCCTTAAGATAAATGTGCCAGAGGAAGTTGCTGATGTGGATGGCATATATACAATAAACGGGCCTGTTAATATTAGCGGAGGTACAGTTGATATTGATGTTTCACAGTCTGGTATTGTTGTTGCAGGTATTCCAGCCCAGAATGACGGAAACCAGACAGTTAATATTTCTGGTGGTGATATAAATATTAAATCAGGATTCTCATGTATACATATTCAATCGGATGATTTATCTGGTGAAGATACACAGACTCTTAATATCACTGGAGGCAATGTAACTTGCAGCGGGGAGCTGACAGGACTTTATGCCAAAAATGTTAATATTATTAAGGAAGATGGTGGCAGCAGTCCTGTTGTAAATGTATCAAAAGGAGAAAATTCCCAGTATCCGTCAATTATGCCAGGTACTGGAAAGATTACAGTTTCAGGAAGTATTGTTATAGCAGATGGAATAAAAGGATATGAAAGTCCGGATTCATTATTAGAATCCAGCATAATTTTTAATGGCAGTAATGGAAATGTATATGGTGATATAGAGATTGCAGATAACTTTACTGTGCCAGATGGTGTAACTCTTACTGTACCAGACGGTGCATCTGTTTCAGTACCAGAAGATATAGTGCTTACCATACCAGACAGCGCATCTTTGCAGTTATCAGGCCAAGGACAGATAGTAAATAATGGAACTGTTGTTTTGCCAGAGAATAATGATTTAATAAAATTTACAGGTACAGGTCTTGTTAAGAAAGGTGACAGTTTTTATACAAGTAATAATAAATGGATTTATCCAGTTACAGTAAAGCAGAAAGAAAATGAGTATATAGAATATTATAAGGAAGGAGAAATAGTAACCCTTGTGCCAGAAGCTGGTACAGAGGAGTTAAAGTTTAAAGAGTGGAAAACTACTCCTGCTACATTAGTTATAACAGACAACCAGTTTGAAATGCCGGCGGAAGCAGTGACTGCAGAGGCTGTTTTTGAACAGATGTATAAAGTTACAATAAAGCAGCCAGGTGGTACAGTTACAGAATACCATACAGAAGGTAGCAGTGTAATACTTGTACCAGAAAAAGTAGAAGGCAAACAGTTTAAAGAGTGGAAGATTATTCCTGATACATTGGTTATAACAGATAACCAGTTTATTATGCCAGCAAGTGAGGTTATAGCTGAACCAGTTTATGAAAAAATACCTGATGTAACAGCCACTCCAGTTCCAGAAGAAACACCAGTACCTCCATCAGTGGGAACGCCATCACCAAGTCCTGATGGTACACAGAAACCAGGAAGTATTAACCCGTTTCCGTATATTCCTGTAAAGAAGAGTATTACAACTGTCCTGGTGGCAAGCCCAGCTTATGGAGGTAAAGTTTCTGGAAGAACAGAAGCAATGGAAGGTGAAAATATTACAGTTAAAGCTGTGGCAAATGATGGGTATATATTTACAGAGTGGCAGGAAGACGGCAAGAGAGCCAGCACAGATGCAGAATATACATTTAAAGCAGAGAAAAACAGGACACTTACTGCAGTATTTAAAAAGAGTATGCCAGTAAACAAAGTACAAGATACAATAAATGTTGCCAATAATATAAAAACAGTATCTCTTGTACCACTTCCAGATGGATGGGAATGGAACAGCCAGGACAGTACAAAAGCTATTAATGCAGGTGGTTCTGTTACTGCCACGGCAGTTTATACTGCGGAAGATGCAAAGGATTATATTAATACAGAATTAAAAGTAACAATTATAAGGGATATGTGCGAAGAGAACCAGACAGTATTATATACCAGTGAAGGTGAATATGCACCAGATTGTGCAAAAGATGGCATTGGACATACAGAGTGCAGGATTTGTGGTGATATTGTAAGGGATGGCATTAAAGTACCAGCAACTGGACATACAGAAGGTACATCTGTAATTGTAAAGGCAACAGTAAATAAGGATGGAAGCATTACCAGCAAATGTATAAAGTGTGCTAAAGTTTTAAACAGCATAATTATTAATAAGGTAAATACAATAAAACTGTCCAAAAACCATGGGATTTATAATAATAAGACACAGCATCCTTCTGTATTGGTGCAAGACAGTAAAGGAAATATTCTGGAACAAGGAACTGATTATAAGGTTTCCTGGGCAAAAGGAATGAAAAAGGCAGGAATTTATAATGTTAAAATAATTTTTACAGGCAGGTATAATGGAACAACAGAACAAACCTATAAAATATGTCCTAAAGGTACAAATATTTCTAATGTGAAAATAAGTAAAAAAGGGTTTGTACTGGAATGGAAGAAACAAGGAAAACAGACATCAGGCTACCAGGTACAGTATTCATTAAACAAGAAGTTTACAAAGAAAACTGTTAAAAAAATCATGGTAAAAAATAACAAGACTGTTTCCATGTCTGTTAAGAGTGGGAAAACAGATAAGAAATATTATATAAGAATACGTACTTATAAAAACGTTAAAACAGGTGGAAAAACTGTAAAGGTATTTTCTCGATGGTCAAAGATTAAGACTGTTAAAACAAAGTAATAAACAGGATAGTTTTAAGCCAGATACCCATAGCAAGCAAGGGCTGCAGGTGTCTGGCTGTCCAGTAAACCTGGATTGTTAAAGATAATATGCCCATTCAATTCCAGGATAAAGTTTACCTGTGTAAATGAAATATCTAACAGCCTTTACACCTGCATCCATATCCGTGATAGCTTGGAATTTAGGAATGGGGGATTGACCGTCATAGTCAATGGGGGTATATACATTTTCATCACCCAAATCCATTTCTTTAAGTTGCCCCACTGTATCAGCAAACATAGGATTGTAGGAAAAATAAGTTTTTGTATCTTCGTAACCATAACAAAGGGACAGCCACTTCCCATCAGATACTACTTCCAGGCAGCCATAATATTCTTCTCCATCAGGATCTAAGCACAAACTAGCCTCGATGCCTTTTGGCACATCATTTAATATTTTAGAAATTAAATCTGGTGTAATCTCATCTTTACCATATTGCCTATATTGCCCGTTATATGGAACACATTCAATATAATTTACAGCGGCCACATTATGATTAACTGGTAAAATATCAGATGACCGGGGGATGATTTTAAGTTCCATTAATATTCTCACTCCGTTTCCTAAAATTTGGATTTATTACTTTTATTATAAGAAATAATTATTGCAATATCAATCTGTTTTTATAGAAATTGCCAGAGCCAATAATGGATACCTGGACATATGGAACCTTTTTTCTCCAAGACATGGAACCTGTGTTATACTACCAGCTTGACAAATATAAGATAACTGGAAATTATCTTATTGTTTTGTGTATTGGTGGAAAACTTATGAAACGGACGTGATATTGTCAAGAAAAAAACTTGACATTACCAGATTATTATATTATACTTCTCTTTGTGCCAAAGAGTATGTTATATTTAACAATGTATAGTTTAGGAGGTTACTATGGCATTCGATAGTCTTACTGAAAAATTACAAAATGTTTTTAAGAACCTTCGCAGCAAAGGGCGTCTTACAGAAGAGGATGTAAAGGCTGCTTTAAAAGAAGTTAAGATGGCATTGCTTGAGGCAGATGTGAATTTTAAAGTAGTAAAAGATTTTATAAAAACCATACAAGAAAGGGCTGTAGGACAGGATGTAATGAACAGCCTTACGCCTGGGCAGATGGTAGTAAAGCTTGTTAATGAAGAACTGGTAAGCCTTATGGGTAGTGAAACAACAGAGATTAAACTTAAACCTTCCAGTGAAGTTTCAGTTATACTTATGTGTGGCCTGCAGGGTGCAGGAAAAACTACCACTACAGCCAAGATTGCAGGAAAGCTTAAATCAAAGGGGCGCAGACCGCTGCTTGTTGGATGTGATATTTACCGTCCAGCAGCTATAGAACAGCTTAAAGTCAATGCTGGCAAACAAGGTGTTGAAATGTTCTCAATGGGAACAAACCATACACCTGCCAATATAGCAAAGGCCGCTATAGAACATGCAATAAAAAACAGCCTTAATGTTGTTATACTTGATACAGCGGGACGTCTTCATATTGATGAAGACATGATGTCTGAACTTATAGAGATAAAAGAAAATGTTGATATTACACAGTCACTTCTTGTTGTGGATGCAATGACTGGACAGGATGCAGTTAATGTTGCAAAGTCATTTAATGAAAAGATAGGAATTGATGGTGTTATACTTACAAAACTTGATGGTGATACAAGAGGTGGTGCAGCACTTTCAATAAGGGCTGTAACAGGGTGTCCTATACTTTATGCAGGAATGGGCGAAAAGCTTTCAGACCTTGAACAGTTTTATCCTGACCGCATGGCGTCACGTATCCTTGGAATGGGTGATGTGCTTACTCTTATTGAAAAGGCAGAGGCAGAGCTTGACCAGGACAAAGCAAAAGAAATGGAACGTAAGTTCCGGAAGGCAGAGTTTGATTTTAATGATTTCCTCGACCAGATGGGGCAGTTAAAGAAGATGGGTGGTATAAAGAGTATCTTAAGCATGCTGCCAGGAATGGGGCTTCCAAGTGATATTGAGATAGATGATGATATGTTTAAAGGAATAGAGGCAATAATATATTCCATGACATTTGAAGAAAGAGGAAACCCTGCAATAATAAACCCTTCAAGAAAAAGGCGTATTGCAAAAGGTGCAGGGGTTGATATATCAGAAGTTAATAAACTTATGAAACAGTATGAACAGTCTAAAAAAATGATGAAACAGATGTCTGGCATGATGTCTGGCAAAGGTAAGAAAAAAGGCAAGCTGGGACTGCCTAAGCTGCCTTTTGGGCTGTAGGGTATTTGGATGTTATTTTAATAACATTTAGATATAGATATAAATTTTAAGGAGGTGAATAAGGAATGGTTAAAATCAGGTTAAGAAGAATGGGCAAGAAGAAAGCGCCTTTTTATAGAATAATAGTAGCTGATTCAAGGTCTCCAAGAGATGGAAGGTTTATAGAGGAAATCGGCACTTATGATCCAAACCATGATCCTAGCATATTTAAGTTTAATGAGGAAAGTGCTAAGAAGTGGCTTGCTAATGGTGCAAAGCCAACTGAAACAGTAGGTAAGCTTTTAAAGCATGCTGGCATTATGGAATAATATTTCAAATTATCCATCTATGCAGTTAAGGGAGGTTCAAGGTAATGAAAGAATTAATAGAAGTTCTTGCACAGTCACTTGTTGACCACCCTGAGGAGGTCACTGTAACAGAGACTGAAAAAGATAATGAAATCATCTATGAGCTGAAAGTTGCACAGGATGATATGGGTAAGGTTATTGGAAAGCAAGGCCGCATTGCCAAGGCAATACGTGCAATGGTAAAGGCGGCGGCTTCTAGAACTGATAAGAAAGTAACCGTTGAAATAGGACAGTAATGTTGGTTAAACGCCTGTGCCATTTGGTATAGGCGCTTTTTGGTTTAGCCATATTTGAGGAATGAAACGGGAGGTAAATATGCCAGATTTATTCAGGGTTGGCGTTATTGCCAATACACATGGTATACGTGGTGAAGTAAAGGTATTTCCTACAACAGGAGAGCCAAAGAGATTTGATTACCTGGAAGAGGTTATACTTGACACTGGAAAAGAACAGAAAACTTTGGAAGTCGTATCTGTAAGGTATTTTAAAAACCTTGTGATTGTGAAATTCAAAGGTATTGATAATATAAATGATATAGAGAAATATAAGGGCTGTGAACTGTATGTAACAAGGGAAAATGCAATTCCTCTTGAGGAGGGGGAATGTTATATTGCAGATATGCTTGGTATGAAAGTAGTAACTGATGAGGGTGAAGAATTTGGTATTCTTAAAGATGTAATGGAAACAGGTGCTAACCTGGTATTTGTAGTGACACATAATGGAAAGGATGTACTTCTGCCAGATATACCTGACTGTGTAAAGGAAGTAAATACAGAGACAAATATTATTACAGTCCATATAATGAAAGGATTGCTTGATTAAAATGAATTTTCATGTTATGACATTATTTCCAGGCCTTATAGATAATGCAATGGGTGAAAGCATAACAGGCAGGGCAATAAAGGCAGGGCATATTAGTGTAAATGCTGTTAATATCAGGGATTTTGCTGGAAACCGCAGTGGCAGTGTGGATGATTACCCATATGGGGGCGGTGCTGGCATGGTTATGAAAGCAGAACCAGTGTATATGTGTTATAAACATATCTGTGGCCAGATACAGGAAAGAAACCAGGGCACTGCAGAAGGTGGAAAGCTGCCTGTGCGGGTAGTATATCTTACACCACAGGGCAGGACTTTTTGCCAGAAACTTGCAGAAGAGTATGCAGGTGAAGAGGATATTATATTTTTATGTGGGCATTATGAGGGTATAGATGAACGTGTAATAGAAGAAATTGTTACAGATTATGTTTCTATTGGCGACTATGTGCTTACAGGTGGTGAACTTCCTGCCCTTGTAATGATGGATGCAATATCCAGGCTTGTGCCAGGTGTATTAAATAACTGTATTTCTGCACAGACAGAATCATTTTCTGGCAGCCTGCTGGAATATCCACAGTATACAAGGCCAGAACACTGGCGTGACAGAAGTGTGCCACCTGTCCTTTTGTCTGGAAACCATAGGAAGCTTGCAGAATGGTACAGGGAGCAGTCAGTAATACGTACTGCGTTAATGAGGCCTGATTTACTTGAAAATGCAGAGCTGACACAGGAGGAGAGGAAACTTGCAGATAGTATTAACAATAAAAAGAATTAAATACAGATTAATAAAGACAAAGTTTTCTCTATGTATATTAACTGCTTGTATATTTTTAATTACAGGATGCAGTACTGGCCAGAAATCTCCTGGTACAAGCCAGGAACTTGTGAGAACAGGGTTTGCATTTAATACAACATATACAATAACTTTGTACGAAGGCGGCAGTGAAGATTTGCTGGATGAATGTATTTTAAGATGTACAGCATATGAGAAATTATTTAGCAGGACATTAAAGGGAAGTGAGCTTTACAATATAAATGAAATTGAAAAAGCTTATCTGGAAGTATTAAGAAATAAAACAAATAAAAATGTAAAAGTTTCAGAAAAAGATATAAAAAGCCTTGTAGATAATGATGCCACATTCCATTTAATGGATGATGGGAGCATTGGATTTCAAATATCTTCAGCAATGTATAATATACTGGAAAAGGGGCTTTATTATTCAAAATTATCAGATGGGACATTTGATATTACAATAGAACCTGTAAGCTCACTATGGGATTTTATGGCAGAAAGCCCAGAAGTACCAGAAGAACAGCAGTTAAAAGAGGCAGTAAAGCTTACAAGCTATAAAAATATGGAACTGGAAGATGGGAAACTGGTATTAAAAATTCCTGGAATGGGTATAGAACTTGGAGCTATAGCTAAGGGGTATATTGCAGACAGGCTTAAGGAATACCTTGAAAACCATGGGGTCACAAGTGGAACAATAAACCTTGGCGGCAATGTACTATGTATAGGCAGCAAAGCTGGTGGCACTCCGTTCCATATAGGTGTACAGCAGCCATTTGCAGACAGGAACGAAGTAATTACAGCAATAAAAGCAGATGATGTGTCTATTGTTTCTTCTGGCATATATGAAAGATATTTTGTACAGGATGAAAAGATTTACCACCATATTTTAAACCCAGCAGACGGATACCCATATAATAACGGGCTTGTTGCTGTTACAGTGGTTTCAAAAGAGTCAGTAGATGGTGATGCACTTTCAACAACATGTTTTGCACTTGGACTTGAAAAGGGAATGGAATTTGTAGAGTCACTGGAAGATGTATATGCAGTATTTATTACAGAGGATGAGAAACTGCATTATTCAAAAGGATTTAAAGAAATGGAGATTGGAAATTGAGGGAAGATTATATAAGAAAACACTTTATATTCCATGGGCGTGTACAAGGGGTTGGCTTTAGGTACCATGCAAATTATATTGCACAGAGGCTTGGTGCAACTGGCTGGGTACGCAACCTTTATGATGGCACTGTGGAGTGTGAGATACAGGGTACTCCTGGAATGATAGATGATTTCCTTTATATGCTGGATAATGGGAAATATATTAAAATAGAATATATAGAACAGGATAATATAGCTCTTAAGGAGGAAAGATGTTTCCAGATAAAAGGGTAGAATATAAACTGTATCTTGCAGGACTGGTGTTTGCAGCAGTGTCTGCAGCTGGTATTGCAGTGCTTGTATTTACACCGTTTAAAATTCCAGACTGTACATTTAAGTCAGTTACAGGCCTTTACTGCCCTGGGTGTGGTGGTACAAGGGCTGTTGCTGCTTTTATACAAGGACACTGGGCAAGGTCTTTCAGGTATCATCCATTTGTACCATATTGTGGCATACTTTATATAATTTTTATGACAAAGGGAACACTTGCTTTATTTTCAAAAGAAAAGTTTCCATATATGAAATTCAGGAATGGTTATATATATTTTGGGATTGTAATTCTTCTTGTACAGTTCGTTATAAAAGATATAATGCTTCTGGTATATGGTGTTGATGTACTGGGTATTGTGTAATGTGTAAAATATGCCAATAAAGATAATATAAGAATTCTTGTTTTTCTAAAATAAAAACTAATTTTCTCAAATATAATATTTGCAATATGTATGTATAAATGGTAAAATTATATCATACTTTAAAATGTGTATACATAGAAAACATAGGAGGATTTTTAATGGAAGATAATAATTTTGAAAAGAAACCAGATGATGGGTTTACACAGGCTGGTACTTCACAAAATACACAGCAGAACCTTGCACAGATGTACAGCCAGTCAACAGAGAATGCATCTGGCTTTGCAATAGCAGGAATGGTATGTGGTATTTTATCAATCGTCTGTTGTTGTGCATGGTATATTTCAGCTATTCTTGGGATACTTGGGCTTGTATTTTCAATTATGGTATTTGTAAAAAACCTGCCTGGTAAGGGACTTGCAACAGCAGGTGTTATATGTGCGGCAATCGGGCTGGTTTTAACTATTGGTTTAATAATCTTTGGGTTTGCAGTAAACAGGGGGTTGTCTTCAATGAGTCCTGACGAGCTGCGTTCATTAATTGACAGCCTTGAAAGCCTTGATTAATATATAACAAAGTTATACCAGTAAAGATTTTATAATGTATTTTAAACAAAAGGGAACATACTTGTGTTCCCTTTTTGTATATGCAAATACCAGAGAAAATTAAATTGTTCTAATATCTGGATATGCTTCATATAGATAGTTAAACCGGATAAAGGTGTGCATTGAAGACAATGGGTGGTGCTTGTTGCACTCTTTGTCCAGATGGCAGGATAAAAAGATGTCCGGAGATTGGAGGAGCATATGAACGGATTTCAGGTATATAAGGATATAGCAGAACGTACAAATGGTGAATTTTATCTAGGGGTATGTGGTCCTGTGAGAACCGGAAAATCTACATTTATTAAAAGATTTATGGAACTGCTTGTATTGCCAGAAATTAAAGATGAGCATGACAAGGAAAGGGCAGTTGATGAACTGCCACAATCTGCTGCTGGCAAGACAATTATGACTACAGAGCCTAAATTTATACCTAAAGAAGCTGCTTTAATAAACCTTTATGGTGACAACCAGGTGAAAGTAAGGCTTATAGACTGTGTAGGATATATTGTAAAAGGTGCAGGGGGGCTTGAAGAGGGTGATGGTGAAAGGATGGTTATGACACCGTGGTCTGATAAACCTATGCCATTTACACAGGCAGCAGAACTAGGGACACGCAAAGTTATACATGACCATTCAACAATAGGAATAGTAGTAACTACAGACGGAAGCTTTGGTGATATTGCAAGAGAGGCATATATTGAACCAGAGGAAAGGACTATACAAGAGCTTAAAGCTATAGGCAAGCCATTTATTGTAATAGTAAATTCGTCAAAACCATTTAGTGATGAAGCACAGGAGACAGTAAGAAACATTAATAATAAATACCAGGTGCAGGCAACAGCGCTTAATTGTAACCAGCTGCGGATGGAGGATGTGCAAAAAATTATGGAAAAACTTCTTGCTTCATTCCCAGTAAGCCAGGTAGAATTCCATATGCCGAAGTGGGTTGAAATGCTTAAGCCTTCCCACTGGCTTAAAAAAGAGCTTATAGACAATGTGCGTGCAATACTGGCAAATATTTCTGTTATAAATGATATAACATCTGACAATTTTGCGTCTGAAAGCGAATACATAAAGGAATTCAGGATTGAACATATTGGAATGGAAAATGGCAGGATAAAGATATCTGTTGTATTTGATGACAGCAGGTATTACCAGGTTTTAAGTGAACTGGTGGGGGTTCCTGTGGAAGGGGAATACCAGCTTATACATTTACTTAAAGAATATGCTGCCAAGAAGAATGAGATAGGAAAGATAAGTGATGCATGGAATGAAGTCCATAGAAAAGGTTATGGTGTAATTACACCTTCTGTTGATGAGATTACAATAGACCAGCCTGAACTTATACGCCACGGCAGCAAGTATGGTGTCAAACTTAAGGCAACAAGCCCCTCTGTACATCTTATACAGGCAAATATTGAAACAGAAATTGCACCTATTGTAGGGACACAGCAGCAGGCAGAAGACCTTATACAATATATTTCAGGACAAAATTCTGAAAGTGGTGACGGTGGAATATGGGATACTAATATATTTGGCAAAACTGTACGCCAGCTTGTTGAAGAAGGTATGGAAAGCAAGGTGGGTAAACTTACTGATGAAAGCCAGCTTAAATTGCAGGAAACAATACAAAAAGTAATTAATGACAGCAATGGAGGGCTTGTGTGCATTATAATTTAATAAATACACAAGTTAGTGGTTCTGGCAATTCCAAATGTTTACCAACTGCAGCACGCCACTGATTGGATGCAAAATGCCGGGTTTATGGAGGTTTTAAAATTAAATAATCCACAAATTGCCAGCGTGGTATACTCTTTGTGTAAATTTAATTTTAAACCTCAATAAGCCCTTTATTTATTAGGTTTTGCTGGACTAAATGACATTGTGCCTTGATGGGATGTGCAATGATTAACAGTTCCTAATGCTTAACAGGGACATATGGATAATTTCCATTTATCCTTTGCTGGTGGCAAGATACAAGCACTGTTGCATGGGTTATCGTAGCGGAAGTGTACCCCTGTGTGGAATATTCTGGCTCTGCCATGGAAACTGTCCGTCCCCACAAAAACAGATAACAGGAATTGTTATATAAATTATTTGTTGTATGTACATATATTTACATGTTACAATGTATTTAAAAATACAGGAGAAGGAAAGGGGATACATTTATGAAGAAATTTATATGTACAATATGTGGTTATGTTTATGAAGGTGATAAAGCGCCAGATGAATGTCCTGTCTGCCGCCAGCCTGGTGAAAAATTCAAAGAGGAAGTTTTAGAGGACAGCATGGACAGCCAGAAGCCTGGAAGTATGGCAACAGCCAGTGGTACAAGGGATAAAGACAGGGATTTAAGTTATGATTTTTATAGGATGGACAAGTCATGCCGCTATATGGAGGAAATACACCAGATGGCAGTTAAAGGAAGGTCTGCCAGCAGTGCTATGTGTACAAGCATGCCAATGCCAGGATGGGATGATATACTGGTTTTAGGGGCACAGTTAAATCCTGCGCCACTTAATGAGGATGAACATGTAACAACAATGACGGTTATTGGGAAAAATGCTAAAAAGCCTATGATACTGGACAGTCCTGTGTATATTTCACATATGTCATTTGGTGCGCTGTCCAGAGAAATCAAGGTAGCACTGGCTAAAGGGGCTGCTATGGCTAAGACAGCTATGTGCAGTGGTGAAGGAGGAATACTGCCAGAGGAAATGGCGGCTTCTTATAAATACATATTTGAGTATGTCCCTAATAAATATAGTGTAACAGATGAAAACCTGCAGGCAGCAGATGCCATTGAAATTAAAATAGGGCAGGGGACTAAGCCTGGCATGGGCGGACATCTGCCAGGAGAAAAGGTAACAGCAGAAATTGCAAAGTTACGTGGAAAGAAACAGGGTGAAGATGTGCAAAGCCCTAGCAAGTTTCCAGAGCTTAAATCTAAAGAGGATTTAAAGGATATGGTTGGTATGCTGCGCCGCCGTTCTGATGGCAGGCCGGTTGGCATTAAAATTGCGGCAGGACATATTGAAAGGGATTTGGAATTTTGTGTTTATGCTATGCCAGATTTTATTACTATTGATGGAAGAGGCGGCGCAACTGGTTCAAGTCCTTTGTTCCTGCGTGAGTCTGCTTCTTTACCAACAGTATATGCACTTTACCGTGCAAGAAAGTACCTGGATTCTGTACATTCAGATATATCACTTGTAATTACTGGCGGGCTGCGTGTGTCTTCAGATATAGCGAAAGCCCTTGCTATGGGTGCAGATGCGGTTGCTGTGGCAAGTGCGGCACTAATCGCAGCAGCATGCCAGCAGTACAAGATTTGTGGCATGGGCAGCTGCCCAGTGGGTATTGCAACACAAAATCCAGAATTAAGAAAAAGGCTGGATATAGATAAGTCTGCACAGAGAGTAGCAAATTATTTGAATGTAACTTTGGAAGAATTAAAAACTTTTGCAAGGGTTACAGGCCATAATTCTATACATGGTATGAATGTAGATGATTTAGTAACATTAAACAGGGAGATTTCAGAATTTACAAATATTCCACATGCGTAATTTAGAAATATTTTGCTTGACATTTATTTATGTATATGATAAAAATATAAGAAAAAATTAAAGGCAATGAACAGAATAGTAAGCATCTGGAATTTTCAGAGAGAAGCCATTGTGGTGCGAGGCTTTATTGGAAGGGTGCTGAACCAGCCTGGGAGCTGTGGGTTTTCACCGGAAGTCACCGTTATCAGAGACAGATAAGTATATGCTTATTACTAAGAGCAGGCTTTGAGAGCCTGAATTTAGGTGGTACCACGGATTTATCCGCCCTAAGACATACAATATAAAGTGTGTCTTGGGGCTTTTTTTATTGGAAATTATCACTGCCAGGCTGCAATACATTTCAATAAGTTTTAATAAAGCTTACTATTTTTTACCATTGGAAATGGCACAAGTATTAATGTGCTGGAAGAAAAAGAAGAAAGGATAAAATGCAAACATTACGTTTGAGGCTTGGTGGAAAATATGAAAGTAGCAAATTTAGTAGGACAGAGATTTAAAGAAAGACCAGCAGACTGTGTAATTGACAGCCATGCACTTATGCTGCGTGGTGGTTTTATGAAGTATGTAGGAAATGGAATTTATTCAGAGTTTCCTGCACTTAGAAGGGTTACTGCCAAAATTGAAAATATTATACGCAGGGAGATGGATGCAATAGACGGGCAGGAAGTGCTTTTTCCTGTTGTTATGCCTGCTTCATTATGGGAAGAATCTGGCAGGTATGAAAGTGTTGGAAATGAACTTGTACGTTTTAAGGACAGAAATGGTTCAAACCACGTGCTTGGCATGACACATGAGGAAGCTGCTGTGCAACTTGTACGTGAATATGCGCAGTCTTATACAAAATATCCATTTATGATATACCAGATACAGCGTAAATTCAGGGATGAAGCCAGACCAAGGGCAGGTATGATACGTGTGCGTGAATTTACAATGAAAGATGCATATTCTTTCCATACTTCACAAGAAGACCTGGATAAATATTATGATATATGTTTCCAGGCATATAACCGCATTTTCCAGAAGGCAGGCGTACCAGAAGTAGTTACAGTAAAGTCTGATTCAGGAATGATGGGTGGAAGTGTTTCACATGAATATATGCTTTTAACACCTGTAGGAGAAGATTCAATTGTTATATGTGACGAGTGTGGTTACCGTTCTAATATGGAGGCAGCAGAAAACAGGGTTACTAATACATCTAATGGTACAAAAGAACTGGAATGTGTAGAAACACCAGACTGTAAAACTATTGAAGATGTTTGTACTTTCCTTAAGAGTGATGTGGAATTTTCATGTAAAGCTGTTGTATACCAGAAAAATGCTGATGATAAATTTGTAGTGGCTTTTGTCCGTGGTGACTATGAGGTAAATGAAACAAAGCTTAGAAACCTTGTGGGTGAAGAAATCCATACTGCTGAAATTACTGATGGTGACTGCCTTGTAGCTGGATATATAGGACCTTATGGAATTTCTAGTGAAGCAGAGTTTTATATTGATGTATCACTTAAGGGTACAAGTAACCTTGTAGCAGGTGCTAATAAAGAAGGATACCATTATACAGGTCTGGATTTAGAAAGAGACCTTACTGATGTAACTTATGTGGATATTTCCAAGGTGAAAGAAGGCGGAATATGTCCTTGCTGTGGCAAATCTGCTATAACAATAAAGCGTGGAATAGAGGTGGGAAATATATTCCAGCTTGGCACAAAATACACTAAATCAATGGATATGCAATATACAGATGAGAACGGCAAGAGCCATTATCCAGTTATGGGCTGTTATGGAATAGGGGTAGGCCGTCTTGCGGCATCTATATGTGAAGCATGCCATGATGAATATGGACCAGTATGGCCAATTTCTATAGCACCTTGGGAAGTGCAGATATGCTGCCTGCGTTCTGATGATGAAGAAACAAAGAAAACAGCAGATAATCTTTATAAAGGCCTTTTAAGTGATGGTATAGAAGTTATTTATGATGACAGGGGTGTAAGGCCAGGGGAAATGTTCTCTGATGCAGACCTTATAGGTGCACCAATACGTGTAATTGCAAGCCCACGTAATTTAAAAGAGTCTTCTGTGGAGATAACAACAAGGGATAAATCTATAAAGGCAATGGTTCCTGTGGATGAAGCAGAAGAATATATTAAAAATCTTAGAAACCAGCTTTTTGCTGATATAGAAGAACATGTGGAGTCTTATAAATAAGAGTTTATTTATCTGGCAGGATAAAAGATAATTAGAATGGGGTTTATAAAAATAAGAGTCCATAAGCATGGTTTTATGCTATAATTTAAAAAGAGTATATTTATATGCAGCAGTTTAATTTTTTGCAATGGGCAGTTATTGTAAAACACCAGATAAAAAGAATTAACCGCTGCATTCCAGTATACTTTCTGCAGTCTGGCTGGTATTGTTATAACAAATATTTACGTATATTATGGGAGGATTTTTAATGGAAGATAATTTTAATACAAGGGATGTTGTTATAATTGAGCCTACATATCCACATTCCATGATGATGCATATAAATAAGCTGGTTAATGGCAATAAAAATGTACTTAGGGACAAAGATGTATTTCTTTTAAAATATACAAGTACATATAGTGATGCAAATAATGAATTGCGTCTTTTAAATCTTGCTTATGATAAAAATATTGTAGCTGCTTTTTTTGAATGTGACAAAAGGGAACAGTGGCGTAAACGTGTGCTTATAGAGAAATCATTAAGGCTGCTTGTAAGCTGTGTAGCTGAAAAATATGCAGTTATGATAATAGAAAGTATAATGTTTGCGTTTGACTGGCAGTTCCGTATTGAAATTGACCGCAGATGGAAACCAGAAAAGGAAGACAAAGCTTTATTCCATGAAAAGACATCAATAGAAAGAAGTACACAAAATGATATTATCGGGCAGATACAGATAATTGAAAATAATAACCAGCTCCAGCTTTCAGAGTTTGCAGAAGAACCTGGTGCTGCTTCCAGAAGGAGGAGACCTGCTGCCATTGATGGTGCTGGTGGTATTGATGATGAACCAGATATTAGTGTGCAGGATTATGGTTATACTGGGGAAGCTGGCAAGAGAAGGGAAAGGCCACAGCGTAAGAAAGCAGATACAGCGGAAAGTACACCTGTAAAAAGTGAAATTGTAAAAGAGCCAGAGGAAGATATTGAAACTATCTTTGATTTAAGCAAAGAAAAGATGGAAGAGGCAAAGTTTTATAATAAAATGAGCCTTAAAAGCAGGCGTGTATTAAAGAAAGCTTTCCAAGGCAATGCAGCAAGCCAGTGTGAGACAGGGGATTACTATGCAGAAAAAGAAAGTGACCATCTTGATTATAAAGAAGCAGCAAAGTGGTATTCTCTGTCAGCCAGAAAAGGTTATGAAAGGGCTTCTTTTGAACTTGGCAAGCTTTATGACCAGAACCCTTCAGAGATTGCGGGGGCAAAGGACAAAGCAGTTAAAATATATACTGAAATGGCAGAGAAAGGGCTTCCAACAGCACAATGTATACTTGGAATGAAATACTGGTTTGGTGATGGGGTTGAAGTTGATTATAAAAAGGCAGCTGGCTGGTTAAAGAAGGCAGCGGCACAAAAACATGATGCAGCAATAAGGAACCTTGGGGACTTATATGCAGCAATAAGTGATTCTGAAAATGCATACAGATGGTATAAAATTGGTGCAGCAGCAGGGGATGATTATTGCCGGAAGAAAATGAGGGCGTTTTAAATATAAAACAGGGAATAAAGAACTGACATTTTTACACCAAAACTAACCTTTGGATATTTTTTTCTTATACTTTGCCTGGTATAATAATTTTCAAATTAAAGTTTATATAAAGCAGACCCTGCATATATGATAAAGACAGATTATGATTCACTGGATATTAAAACATCTGTGTCTTCTGATATAACACTTCCAGTAACAAGGGAGAAAGATGGAAGCAGCATTAAGCGGACATCTTCCAATCCAGCTGTAATTGCAGCAGATGGCAAAGTAACAGTGCCAGAGGCAGGTGTGGCAGATGTATCTGTAATATTAACTGCAGTTTTAACAAATAGTACTGAAACAATGGAGAGGAGATTTGAGGTAACAGTTATGGCAAAAAGTGACTTTACAGGAATAAAAGATTTTGGCATGGGTGAAGTCCAGGTAAAAGATGGATATTATGTTAATTCCCTGGACAAAGAGGTACAATACCTTCTTTCCCTGGACACAGACAGGCTTCTTGCAGGATTTAGGGAAACAGCAGGTTGTATTGCAGGCATGTCACCTGATGACATAAATAAATATATGAATAATGCAGAGCGTTATGGTGGTGGATGGGAAAATGCACTGATAGGCGGGCATACACTTGGGCACTGGCTTTCCGCTATGGCGCAGGCATATGCCAATAAAGGAACATCTGTAAGTGACAAAGCAGAAGTAAAAAAGACTCTTGACAGAGTAATTAATTCACTTGCGGACTGCCAGGCAAAGACAGCTGGTACAGAATATGAAGGGTATATATTTGGTGCTACGCTTCCAAGCAGGACAGATATTGATATACAGTTTGACAATGTGGAAAAGGGGCTTGCAAACATTTCCACACAGGCATGGGTTCCATGGTATACTATGCATAAAATTATTGCCGGTCTTATAAGTACATATGAACTTGAAGGCAATGAAACAGCTTACAATATAGTGAAAAAACTTGGTGGATGGGTTTATAACAGGGTAATAAAGTGGACAGATGCAACCCAGAAAACAGTGCTTGGCATTGAATATGGCGGCATGAATGACTGCTTATATGATTTATATGAAATGGTTGCCTCAAAAGAGGGTAATGATGCTGCTATAAAATATGCAGATGCTGCCCATAAATTTGATGAAGAAACATTATTTAATAAAGTGTATAAAGGAACAGCCAATGCACTTGACAATACACATGCCAATACAACTATCCCTAAATTCCTTGGGGCATTAAACAGGTATGAAACACTAGGGGATGCCACATACCTGGAATATACAGAAAGTTTCTGGGATTATGTTGTAAACAACCACAGCTATATTACAGGAGGCAATAGTGAGTGGGAGCATTTTGGTGCGGATAATGTGCTTGATGCTGAGAGGACGAACTGTAACTGTGAAACATGTAATACATACAATATGCTTAAGCTTTCACGTAAGCTGTTTATGGTTACAGGAAAGCCTAAATATACTAATTTCTATGAGAATACACTTATAAATGCAATTATGCCATCACAGAACCCAGAAACTGGAATGAGCATGTATTTCCAGCCAATGGCAAGCGGATACCACAAGGTATTTGGCACGGGAGAAGGAAATTTCTGGTGCTGTACAGGTTCTGGCATGGAGAATTTTACTAAACTTAATGACAGCATTTACTACCAGAAAAATAACAATCTGGTGATATCACAATACCTGGCTTCTGAAATAGATTTCAAAACAGGAAATATGAAAGTAGTCCAGGAAGGAGATTTGTCAAAATCAGAAACATTTACAATTACAGTTAGTGCATTAGGACAGGGTGAAGTAAATGGCGGCTTAAGGCTGCGTCTTCCAGACTGGCTTGCAGGTAATGCAGTGGTAACTATTGATGGTGAGGTATCCAGACCTGCTGTTAAAGAAGAATATGCCGTAATACCTTCTGGCCAGGTTAAAGACGGGACAAAGATTACTATTACACTTCCTATGGAAATAAAGGCTTATAGCCTGCCAGATAATGAAAATACATATGCATTTAAATATGGGCCTTATGTTCTTAGTGCAAAACTTGGAACTAATAAGCAGGCACAGGGGACAACAGGTGTAAATGTTTCAATTTCTACAACAAAAGCTATAAATAGTGACAGGGTTTCTATTACATCAGCAGACAGTGTAGCACAGTATATGGAAAATATTAATAAAAACATGGTTAAGACTGCTGGAAAGCTTGAATTTAAGCTGGAAGGTACAAACAACCCATATACTTTTGTGCCTCATTACAGCCAGTATAAAGAAAGTTATGCAATATACTGGACATTTACTGTAGATGAAGATGCAAGGGACTCAGGCCAGATACTTGAAGATAAAGAAAAGGTAAGAGTTAATTCTGCTATAACCGAAGCAGCAAGGCCAGGTTATGGACAGGATGAACTTGGGTTTGCTGAAAGTGGCACAGGTTCAATGGGAAGCACAAACCCATGTTACCGTTTTGCCAATGCAGGCGGTTCATTTAAGTATGATATAAAAGTTACAGACAGTGGTGACAACTATCTTGTATGTACATTTGCAAAAGAAGATGGAAAGACAATAAAGATTTCAGTAGCAAATACTATATTATATGAAGGAGTAGTTAACAGCCAGCTAGATAGTGCTATGGTAATGAACCTTTCAGATTCTGATGCAAAAGATTATTACCAGATGAGGTTTTTAATTCCAGCAGATGTTATTGCTGCTAATAAGGCAAGTACACGTCTTGCAGGCACAGAAACTGAAACAGCAGGAAGTGGTTATACATTTATTCCGGTTACATTTGAAAGTGCAAAGGCTGGTGAAGCATCAGCTAAAATTTGCCTTATGAATTATGTAATGAGGGCTTATGCTTCCAGCAACTCACTTGTAAATATAACGTCATCTGCAGGAAGTGTTACACAAGACGGGGATACTTATACAATTAACTTATCATATAAAGATATACCAAAAGCAAAATTTGAAATAGCAGACAACAGGGGATATATAAGTATTGATGGCAATGCTATTGATGAAACAACAGAAAAGAAACTTAATATCAAAGGGCAGGTTACAATATATAATGCCAGGGTGTATGCAGAAGATTTTGAGAACTATAAAGAATATACAATTAAAATAATAACAGATTTTGCAGGAATAGACAGCCAGTTTAAAGCAAGGCAGAAACATGGTAGCATGTAATGGTAACAATAGATGGCAGTACAAAAGGCATAATGACAAATAATAGTGCTGTACTTTACTTTGGTGTAAATGCAGGGGATGCGCAGTGGTGCTTAAGTCCACAAACAGCTGTCTTATAGTAAAATATTTGGAACTTGCCAGAGTAATATAGTCTTTGCATAATTTAAAAAATGGGGAA
>Ga0137308_100430_pt1 | contig 70735 bp, 76 predicted proteins | sample Inofrocosms_June_FD_97181 | JGI IMG/M metagenome (GOLD analysis project Ga0137308, IMG submission 97181) | Mouse cecal microbial communities from Vienna, Austria - N-Acetylneuraminic and N-Acetylglucosamine D2O microcosms_June | ecosystem: Host-associated > Mammals > Digestive system > Large... | reverse complement strand
AAGGCCCCAGGATCGAATCTGCCGTCAGCACCGCGAAGCACGGCGGTTCCCCCATGATCTTCAGCCATGCCGCATATTTTTTTGTCCTTTCATTATAAATGATGTGGGGACGATCCATCATGGCCGAAGGGTGAAGCGGGGACGACTCATCCCTGGTATCCGGCGGGATGATGATCCCCTCGCTTTTCCAGTTATACAGATCCTTTGAGGAATAGCAACACACGCCCCAGTGCCAGATATTATCCTTTCCCGTTGTCTTTTCCTTATTCTCTCCGTACCAGTAAAATGTGTCCCCTACCGTTATGATACTGCCCCCGTGTGCCTGGATCCGGTTTCCGTCGGTGTCAAGCCAGATCCGGCCGGGTGTGATTGAATGGTACATAAGCTTCCTCCTCGTATAATGGCACCCGGCCGAAGCCAGATGCCTGATATAAAATTGACAGGTTCACAGTGATTGAGAACAGCAGACGATTCGCTGTTTACGCAGCTTTCTCATTTACTTTTCGCTGCTGCTTTCTTCTTTCCTTCTTGCCAGCTCTGCCAGGACTTCCTGTTCTTCCTCGTCATATTTGTACACAAGCTTAAAGCTGAGGATCACGATCACAAGCAGGATCACCAGAAGCCATGCGAACATGAAGGAAATCCCAAAGATCGTAGCGGAATTCTGTACTCCGTTTGCCACATAGCCGGTCAGGGCCAGGATCCAGCCTACCATGCCTGCCGCCAGACCGTTACTGATCTTCTGGGAAAAGGAAACGATGGCGGATCCCATTCCTTCAATCCGCTTGTTGGTCAGATACTCGCCGTAGTCTACCGCGTCCGCCGCCAGCGTATTGATGGGCACGGACAAAGGACCTGTTGCCAGCGCGCTGATCACAGTTCCCGCCGCGAGCACCGGTACATTCGCTGTCAGCGCCGCGATCCCCCGCAGGATATTTCCTATGATCTGCCCTGTTGCCCCAATGTAGATGCTTTTCTTCTTTCCAAAAAACTTCAGGGAAAGGCCGGACAGGAACATGATACCAAGGATCGTTGGAATCAGATTGACCATGTTCAGCGAGGTGGTCAGCATCACATCATTCATAACATAAGTGTAAAAATAGGTCTGTGAACCGGAATTGATCTGCACCGCAAAGTTGACAAACACTGTCATTGCAAGGGCGAAGATAAAATATTTATTCTGTACAAAGTTCTTAACACTTTCCGCAAACGTCATATTTTCATCTTTTTTTGTAACAGATTCCACGGATTGTACATGCCCTTTTGTCAGAGCAAAGGAGAGCAGAAGCCCAATCGTAGTAATGATACCGTAAACTCGGACCCATTTGCCGGAATCCAGAAGATCAATGCCAGGGTCAGCCCTGTTGGTACGCTCATCCATAACAGCCAGGGCCTTGCTTTCCCCCATTTTGTCCTGGTCCTGTCGATCAGGCTTCCCGCAAGCAGGTCGGAAATACCATCAAACAAATGTGAGCTAAAAAACATTGTCCCTACCATGCCTGCTGCCAGTCCTACGCTGTCTGTATAAAACATAGTCAGTACCGCCCCCAGGATGGAGTTTCTCGGCTAATGTCGCCTTGTGCATCTTTTTCATTTTTTTACCTCTCTTCCTGATTTTTCACGCAGACTATACGCCTTGTCCGAATGCTCATGTACGGTAAAGAAGCAAGTAACCGAAAACAAGAGATAGACCGCCAGAACCACACTATTCCGAACTATAAGACATTTAAGAAGTGATTGCATTTACTGAACAAAATTTTTCTATGCTTATGCAGTAACATATAGGAGTAGGATAGCCTACTCCCATTTTCTTTAAGATTACCATTGAGAACCATGTCAAAGTACAGTATAATATCGAATGGAATATAGGAAAATGGAGAAAAGTCGAATGATACATATAGCAATTTGCGATGATAACAAACAAAGCGTTTCCTGCGCTGAAACCATTACCGATAAATTTTTTAAGGAGCATTGCGTGGACTGTAAAATTCAGACATATCAATCCAGTGAGAATTTGCTGTACGACTTACAGGATGGAATCCATTATGACTTACTTCTTCTGGATATAGAGATGCCCGGAATGGACGGGATGGATTTAGCAAAAGTGATTTACGATACTATGCCCGCTGCGAAAATCATTTTTATCACATCTCATTTGGAGTATGCGATTACAGCTTATGAATTTTCGGTGTTTCGGTATATTCCCAAAACGGTCATAGACGAAAAATTACCGTTTGCGTTGGAGGATTATTATAAACTGTACCGTCTGGAAAGAAATGAATTTTACACGGTTGAGATTAAAAATCATGTTGAGCAGTTACCATATAGAGAAATACTGTATATTATAAAAGATGGAAAATATGCTGTATTTCATTTGGCGGGAGGAAAAACGCAATCGGTACGAAAAACACTGTCGCAGGTCTTTGAAGAAATAGGCAGGGAGTATTTCTGTTTTGCGGACAGAGGGTGTATTGTAAATCTGGTAAATGTAATTGGTATAGATGATGCTGGTATACTTTTTTCGGACAATCAATGTGTTATAATCAGTAAAGCGAACATTTCCGATTTCAAGATAAAGATGCTTCGCTTTTGGAGGAAGCAAATATGATTGGCATTCAAATATGTGTGGAATGGCTGGTAACATTCGTTGAATCGTTTTTTTATTTTTCAATTATTCATGTGTTAGCACCAACACAGTTCAAAAAGAAAAAGCAGATTATTATGTTTTTGGCAGTTGCAAACATTATTACTGTTGGAGTAATTTTGTTGAATTTTATAGATATTTCATTTAGTCTCGTAACGATTGTTTATGGTGCTTTTGCATATTCATTTGGTGCATGTATACTGTTTAAGGGAAATTATTTTAGTTTTCTTTTTGTGGCGGTGGTTTATCTTACAGGACTGAATTTTGTGGAAGGTTCCATTTTAAGATTCATAGAGGATATTACTGGCTATGCGGTTTCAGCACAACTTCAAGCTGGTTTCAGCACAATGCGCTTATATTTGGTTATCTTATTTAAACTGGTAGATGGGCTTATTATATGGATTGTCCATTTTATATTAAAAAGGGCAACAGTACAGTTGGGGAAAGTCCGAATTGCATTGGCGGGAGCTGTATTAGGATTTGTCAGCGCAACTTATTGGATGTCAACAAATATCGTAACAAATTTTAAGGCGGATTTGTTCCAGGCAATTTTAGCACTGGCGTTTGTCTTTATTATCTGTTCGGCTTATTTCTATTATCGTTTATGCCAGATACGGAAAGAACAGGAAAGTATTGCTCTGCAAAATGAGCTGCTAGCAAAGAATTATCAAGTTGCGAAAGAATCTTATGAATCAAATGCCCGCTTGTATCATGATATGGAAAATCATTTTTCCATGATTCAAAGCTATCTGGCAGACGGTAAGGTTGAGGAAGCAAGGGCATATCTTGACAGGCTCGGCAAAGACAGGGCTGCTTATTCTGTAGAACGGTTTACAGGCATTGAGGCTGTTGATTATATTTTGAGCCAGAAAGCCGAACTTGCAAGACAGCAGAATATAGAAACAAGTATTCATGCGGAATATCCAAAAGACTGTAAGATAGACCCGGTTGATTTATGCACAATCTTGACAAATCTTCTGGATAATGCAATGGAAGCGTGTAGAAAGCTGCCGGAAGCATCCGCAAAAATACTTTCCGTAACAATCCGGCGTATTAACCAATTCATTATTATACAAATTGCGAATAGCTGTATAGAAGAACCGATAATCAGCAAAGGAAATTTTAAAACATCCAAGACAGATAAAAGGCATCATGGATGGGGAATGAAAAATGTCAGATTAGCAGTAGAAAAATATTACGGAACAATGGAGCATGAATATAACAAGAATATGTTTACTGTAAGCATCATGCTTTTTTATCAATAAATTCGAGGGCAGTTACCCGTTGTTTTAAGGACAGTTGCGGTAGCTGCTTTTTTGTATGTTAAAGTATACGTATAGAAAAGGAGGGAAACGAATGCCAAAACTAATTCTTGCAATTTTAATCTTGATTGTACTGGCTGTCATTGCCGTGCTGGTTTATTTCAAACAGAAATAGGAGGAATCACTGTATGAATGAAAATATTATTCTGGATGTCCGGCATCTTCGAAAGGGATACAAGAAATATCCTGTATTGAGAGACGTATCTTTTCAAATTAAGCAGGGGCATATCCTTGGCTTGATTGGAAAGAACGGTGCAGGGAAAACAACGTTGATGAAGTCCATTCTTGGATTGAATACCAATTATCAGGGAGAAATCATCTTTCACGGAAAGAAGATGAAACTTTCAGATGAAACGCTGAAAGCGGAAATTGGCTCTCTTGTGGATGTAAGTTTTTATGATGATATGACTGCATATCAGAATTTGAAAGTTATTATGATGTTGACAAAAGCCGTTCACGCTGTAGAGCAGGATAAACGCATCCATGAACTTCTTTCTTTTGTGGGACTGGAATCATCCAGCAAAAAAAGTGTCCGCTCATTTTCCTTTGGAATGAAGCAGCGGCTGGCACTTGCGCAGGCAATCATTACCAAACCTGCTTTGCTGATTTTGGATGAACCGTTCGTAGGGCTTGACCCTATCGGGATTGAAGATGTAAAAAAACTGTTGCGTAAACTTTGCCGGGAAAATGGAACATCTATCATCTTTTCCAGCCACCAGCTTACCGAGGTCTGCGACCTTGCTGATGATATCATTATTTTGAATGATGGCATCATTGCGTATTCCAACACATATATGGATATGAAAAACAGTGGCAAGTCTTTTGTAGAGTTGATGAGATAGGGAGGAAAACTAACATGAGTTTAGCACAGGTTATCAAAACAGAACTATATAAGAACAGCCGGAGGAAGAGCAGCTTGATGTTGTTTATCCCTATGCTGTTGGCAATCGTTGTTACATTGGGATATGCGCATGGGGTAATCGAACTAAATCTAATAACTGGCGACACAGGCATTTACTCCTGCATGGATTTTGTTTTTATCGTCTGGAATGTATTGTCTGGGCTGGGCATCATAGGAATATTGCTCATTCTGTTTGCGGCATTCCAATTCTCAGGGGAGATTGAAAGTGGTCAGATTAAATTGATGCTCTTACGGATTGGAAAAAGGTCAACCGTAGTCTGGGGAAAATATTTGGCTGTTATTATTGCGACAGTTGTTTTTATTGTGGGAACGATTCTGGTCTGTATTGGCTCTTATTATCTGTTTGTGTCTGGCTTGCCAATGGGAACAGGAACATTCGCATCTGCAATGGATGGTTTTTCCACTATAAATGTATTGAGTTCCATTGCTTTGCAGATGATGATGTATCTGCTCTTGATTAGTATTACTTTTTTTGTTGGACTGTTTGCCAATCCATTCGTTACTTTTATCTTAACGATAGTAATGATGTATGCTGGAAATTATCTGGCTGGTGCTGAAAATTTTGTTTCAAGGCTATTTCCGAATTATTGGAGTAATCAAATTATTCTGAATGGCACAGCTTCAACGATACCTGTATTAACATCTGTATTTGTTATAGTGGTTTTAACAGTGATTTTAATGTCGGTAACAACAATGTTTTTTGGAAAGCAAGATATAAAATGAGAAATGCTTATGGAAATAAAGTGGAACATTACAGTATGATTGAAAGATAGTAAAAACAAACTAAATACAATATTCCATTCAGCTTGACGGGCCGTCCGAGTATGAGGAAAGCGTATTGGAGCAGGTGGTCGAACTGACCGACGGCATCCCAGCCATATTCAGGACTTCAAAGGTTGAGCTGGCAAGATCGCTGGAGGAGGCGAAGAGCTCGCTGTCGAAGCTGTCCGCATTTCTTACGGTGGTGCTGTTCACGGTGGGGATCCTGAATTTTATCAATACCATGAGCGTAAGCATCCTGGACAGGCAGAGGGAATTTGCCGCAATGAAAGCGGTCGGGGCATTCGGAAGGCAGGTGCGGGATCTGATCACATGGGAGGGGATCTGGTATTTTGTATTTACGCTGGCACTGTCGGTTACGGCGGGGACCGGGGCTGATTATCTCATCTTCCGGGTGGTCCGGGAGCATCTGGGGTTCGGGAGGATTAAGGAAAATGAGGCCGCAGATGAATTTCATTTCCTTCGAGGTGTCCTTAGGTATACTCTTCCCTCTATCGGTGCAAACTGAAAAATAACATCCTTTTGCCTTATGGTTTCAAATTCCATTACCAACCATATTTAACCTTAATTTTCCTTCCAAAATAAGGGAAAATACACTTATCCATTGAACTTTCCCTTAAATTATGCTATATTTTAAGGGAAAGGAGTGTGAATAAGGGAATGAGGATGTTCAATTATTCATTGATCAAAGACCAAAAATGGGATTCTGACATACTTGGATATATCGCGGCCATCTACCGGGAAGCCGGAAAGCAGGAGCAATACCTGAAGCAACGGCCCAAGGAGCTTGAAAAGCTGGTGGAGGTCGCGAAGATTCAGAGCACCAAGGCTTCCAACGCGATTGAGGGCATTATTACTACCAATACGCGTATCCGGCAGCTTGTGGAGGAGCGGACCGCTCCGAAGAACCGTGATGAACAGGAGATCGCCGGCTACCGTGATGTCCTGAATATCATCCACGAAAGCTTCGATGCCATTCCGATCACGAAAAATTATATCCTCCAGCTGCATAAGATCATGTACAGCCACATGAATAATCCCCTGGCAGGACAGACGAAAAATGTCCAGAATTATATCAGCGCAAGCTATCCTGACGGGCATTCGGAGATCTTGTTCACGCCCCTTGCCCCATACGAGACTCCGGAGGCGCTGGATAAGATCTGCGAAGAGTACAACAAGGTAATCGGGAATTTTGAGCTGGAACCGTTGATCGCCATACCGGTATTCATCCATGATTTCCTGTGTATCCATCCCTTCAACGACGGCAACGGAAGGATGAGCCGGCTGCTGACTACGCTGCTCTTATACCGCAGCGGATTTTATGTAGGAAAGTATATCTCTCTGGAAGCAAAGATTGCGAAAGACAAGGATCTGTACTACGACGCGCTGAGCCGGTCGCAGGATGGCTGGCACGAAGGCACCGAGGATGTGATTCCTTTTATAAAATATATTCTCAGCACGATCCTTGCGGCTTATAAAGATTTTGGGGATCGTTTTTCGATCGTAGAGGAAAAGCTACCGGCCATTGATATGGTAAAAAAAGCGGCAGAGTATAAGATCGGAAGATTTACGAAGCAGGATATCCGGGAATTGTGCCCGTCTTTGAGCATAAGCTCCATTGAAGGCTCTCTGCGGAAATTGGTGGAAAACGGTGAGTTTAAGCGGGAAGGGGTTGGGAAGTCAACCTTCTATATCCGGTTGAAATAAGTTCTTCTGGAGTGAGTATTCCCTTAAACCGACCAGGATACCCTTAAAATCGGCATGTTTTTAAGGGTATCTTGGTCAGTTTAAGGGATAGAAACAGTTTTTTGCAAGTCAGCCACATGCACAGGCTGTTTTTTTGTTATTGCTTCGGTCCCGTGCATTTATTCATACTCTTCAATCGTCCACTCATCCCGCCATTCGATCCTTACCTGGTCCCCGTCGAATTTCAGCGGGAGCCATACATAATCGGAGACCGACGAATTGATCTTCATATCCTTTGCATCCTCTTCCGTAAAAACAAATTCCACTTCCGGGTCAAAGATCCGACGGAATTTTTCCTGGATCCGGTCAGAATATTCCCCGGTCGCGTAGCCCTCCATCCGGCAGATCTCCGGCTTCCAACGGTCCGCCAGCGCGATATGCAGATCCTTCTTCCCCGGATGGCGGAACACAGAAGTGATCTGGGAATTGAAGGAGGTCTTCGAGCTGTCATCCACATGGGGATCTCCCAACATCTCATAAGGGCCGTTCCAGTCCGCCGCCTTTGCCGCCTCCGACGGGTTGGAGTAATATCCGGTCGTACCGGACGTAATGAGATAGTGCAGTCCGTTCCGGATAAAATGCACAGGCGCTTCCCGTGCCTCCGGCGGCGCCGTATGCGGAAAATGTTCCGTATAGGTTCCTGTCGTATCCGTATACTCCTCATTAAGCTCTGCCACGTAGATACAGGTATGAGATTTCTGGCTGATGAGATAGCCCTTCTTTGTCTCCGGGTCCACCTGCAGATCGAAGTCCCCGACCTCCAGCCCGCAGGGGTTCAGCCTCGGATTCACCATCATATAGGGGCCTAAAATAGAATCTACTGTCAGCACCGCAAAGCAGGGCGTCTCTCCCATAATTTTCAGCCATACCGTGTATTTTTTTGTTTTTTCATTGTAAATGATGTGGGGTCGGTCCATCATGGCTGCGGGATGGAGCGGCGACGATGTGTCCTCCGGATCCGGCGGAATGATGATCCCCTCATTTTTCCAATTGTACAGATCCTTGGAGGAATAACAGCGCACGCCCCAGTGCCAGATGTGATCCTTTCCGGTCGTCTTTTCCTTATTTTCTCCGTACCAGTAAAATGTGTCCCCTACCGTTATGATACTGCCCCCGTGTGCCTGAATCCGGTTTCCGTCGGTGTCAAGCCAGACCCGGCCGGGTGTGATGGAATGATACATAAGTGTCCTCCTCGTATAGCAGCATCTGGCCGAAACCAGATGCCTGATATAAAATTGACAGATTCCTCATTTACTTTTCACTGCGATTCTCTTCTTTCCTTCTTGCTAATTCCGCCAGCACCTCTGCTTCCTCTTCATCATATTTGTACACGACCTTAAAGCTGAGGATCACGATCACCAGCAGGATCACCGGAAGCCATGCGAACATGAAGGTAATCCCAAAAACGGTCGCGGAATTCTGCGCTTCATTTGCAACGTAGCCGGTCAGTGCGAGGATCCAGCCCACCATGCCTGCCGCCAGTCCGTTGCTGATCTTCTGAGAAAAAGAAACGATTGCTGAGCCCATTCCCTCTATCCGCTTGTTGGTCAGATATTCGCCGTAATCCACCGCATCCGCCACCAGTGTGTTGATCGGTACGGACAGGGGGCCGGTTGCAAGCGCACTGATCACGGTTCCCACTGCAAGCACCGGTACATTCGCTGTCAGTGCGGCGATCCCGCGCAGGATATTTCCAAGGATCTGCCCTGTCGCTCCGATGTAAATGCTTTTCTTCTTTCCAAAGAATTTCAGAGAAAGGCCGGATAGGAACATGATGCCAAGGATCGTCGGGATCAGGTTCACCATATTCAGCGATGTGGTCAACATCACATCATTCATTACATAGGTGTAAAAATAGGTCTGCGAACCGGAATTGATCTGTACCGCAAAGTTTACGAAAACGGTCATTGCAAGTGCAAAGATAAAATATTTATTCTGTACAAAGTTCTTAACGCTTTCTACAAGCGACATGTTCTCCTCTTTTTTCGCAGCCGATTCAACAGACTGCACATGCTCTTTTGTCAGGGCAAAGGAGAGCAGAAGCCCAACCGTCGTAATGATACCGTAAACGATGAAGATCGTCCTCCATGCTTTCAGGTCTCCGCCCAATGCAAACAAAAACGGAAAGGTCACGGATATTCCAAGGATCGTACCGCCCAGACCAAAGATCAGGGAATATCTTGCCAGCGCGCCACGGCTTGGACCGTCCTGTGTCATCAGCGGCATCAGCGCATTTTTCGCCACGCCTACGATCGTATATAAGACGGATATAAACAGGTTGTATGTCACAAATGCATAGATCATCTTCATGGTGTCGGATCCATTTGCCGGAATCCAGAAGATCAGTGCCAGTGCCAGACCTGTTGGCACGCTCATCCATAGCAGCCAGGGTCTTGCCTTCCCCCACCTGGTCCTCGTCCGGTCGATCAGGCTTCCCGCAAGCAGGTCGGAGATCCCGTCAAATAAACGGGAGATAAAAAACATCGTTCCGACCATCCCCGCCGCCAGACCTACGCTGTCCGTGTAAAACATGGTCAGGACCGCTCCCAGGATGGCATTCATTGTCCCCGGCAGTTCCCCCAGTCCGTAACCCAGCTTTTCAGCAAATGTAGTCTTGTGCATCTTTTCCATTTTCTTACCTCTCTTCCTGATTTTTCACGCGGACTGTGCGATTTCCCCGGGTAGCTTCCCGCAGACAGGCTTTCTGCACTCGCCGCTGTTTTCCTGTGATGGGTCAAGTATAGCAGGGGAATCCTCTGAAAAACAGAGTCTCCGGCGACACGCATAGATGGGTTTTTCGACATCCTCTCGTGTCGTAATTGACAATCCATGATGTCGTATTTTATACTTGTAACACGATCCGTTAACTGTTCCCCCCCACCGAAATCATAAGGAGCAAGAGCATGACATTCAAAGACGCATTTCCACAGCAGATAAAAATGATCCCCGTGGAAAATACCTTCAAGCAGCTTCACGAACAATTTCCGGAGCGGAACCTGCAGCTCCCCCATTCCGGTGAATATGTGAGTGATATCTTAAAGCTGGCCGCACAAAAATCCGGCAACTCCTTTCCGAATAAGCTTCTGGAAAACCGTCTGGAGGAGGAGCTGTTCTTCCGCAGCGGATTTGATACGGAGCTGTACCGGCACCTGCGCTACCTTCCCGCCAACTGGCATTCCCATTCCTTCCTGGAGGTGGTCTGCGTGGTGGAGGGACAGGCGGTCAACTACATCCAGGATCAGGAGCTGCATATGTGTAAGGGCGACATCTGCATCATAGCCCCGGAGACTGTACATGCCATCAGTGCATTTTCGGATGACTGCATCATCATCAATATCGTGCTGAGGACCAGCACCTTCGAAAAAGTATTTTTCGGGGTATTATCCGATAATGACGTGCTGTCGGATTTTTTTACACATACGCTGTATCATTCGAAAACTCACCCTTACCTGTTTTTCCGCACGGGCGGGGATCCGGAGGTCTTTGATTTTGTATTCTATGCTTACCGGGAATTTCTGAAAAATCATCAGTATAAGGAGCGTTTCCTGAATAACATCGTGGGTGCGTTTTTTATCGTCCTGCTCCGCAACCACGGCTCCAACGTGATCGTGCCGGAGGCGGACTCCCAGGGGCATGATGAAAATGTAGTATTCATTTTGAAATATATGCAGGAAAATTATACGACGATCTCTTTGAAAGAGCTGGCGGATTTCTTCAATTACAGCGAGCGGCAGATCCAGCGAATCATTAGGAGCTGCACCGGAATGAGCTTCAGCCAGAATATCCAGAAGCTGAAAATGAAGCAGGCCGCACGGCTGCTGATGAATCCGAAGCTTTCCGTCTCGGCCATTGCGGAGGAGCTGGGGTATATGGATTCCGGGAATTTCCGGCAGATTTTCAAGAAATATTATGGGATGACTCCGGCGGAATACCGGGAGCAAAAATAGGTCATATAGTGCTTGTCCATGCTAAAGACGGATGCCTTGCAGCAGGGCGCAAGGCACCGTGAATAGTAACCGGTAAAAATCGTTCTGTCAAAAAAGAAAACAATTCATTGATTTTTTTGCTGTATTGTTCTAAAATATTTCCAGCTGTGCCGCAGTATGTAAAAGAAGACATTCCGCGGATCGGAAAGGAATATAGGGATGAGCAATAAAAGAATGATACATAAAGCGAAAAAGGAACAGGCGAAAATTATCACGGATATTGTAAGTACTACGATTCGAGAGATCTATACGAACTATTATCCGGAAGAAGTAGTTTGCTTTTTTTTGGAACTGCATCAATTGGCTAATATTGAAAAAGATATTTCAGAAGAAAAGACCTATGTGATCACACATGGGGAAACGATCGCAGGTACAGGCACTATTGAGGGAAATCGTATTTCAAGAGTATATGTGCTTCCTGAACATCAGGGGGCAGGAATTGGTTCCGCACTTATGGACTACCTGGAAAATGAAATAATTAAAAGCCACGGAAGTGTTGAAATAGAGGCATCATTACCCGCAGGAGAATTCTACAGGAAAAGGCATTACGTACAAAAGACGCATGTAGATTATCCAGTGGCAAATGGAAAGATACTTTCTTATGAGGTTATGCAAAAAAGACATTTTGACATTGATCCAGAGGTTTATAACGCGCCTGTCCAACTTGTAAAAAAAGAGTGCGAATTGCAGGGTCTTAATTATGATGAGCTTAGAAGCAAGATACCGTCCCGCGTGTATCTCTTAGCGGATAGCTTATATGACACAACGCTTGCGAGAAATGTTGGTGCATTAAAATATCAAGTTGGCGGTGAACTTTATGTGATGACTCACAATACCCAAATTGGGTTTGTAAAAGGTGAAATGTGCTCTCCAGGGATAGCGACACAAGCAGAAGATTTATTTGCAGCCGGGGTGAAAGAATTAATCCATGTTGGTTTTGCCGGAGGAAGGATTGGTACAAGGATTGGAGAATATGTCATTTCCAATGGCGCTTTTCATGATACAGCCATTGCTGGATTGTATGGATTTCATGATGAGATTATAGAAACATCAAAAGAATTAACGGAAGCTTTATGCAAAGAGATGGATATGGCGGGGCTGAAATATCATAGAGGCTATCACTGGACCACTGATGCGGGATATGTGGAAACGGATTGGAGTATTCGGTATTATGAGGAAAAAGGTGCTAAATGTGTTGAAATGGAGGGAGCCGGATTGTTTACGACTGCTAAATTTCGTTCTTGCAAGGCAACAGGTATCTATATCATCTCTGATTCCGGCACAAACGAAGAATGGGAATTGGGCTGGGGAAATGAAAAATTAGAACAAAGTATTCAAAATCTGATTGATGCAATAATCAATTCCACAGCGGGGTAGTCAATCGTTGCAGGTCACACCTTCACCGGGCGTGACCTGTAACTCAGGCCGCATTTTGAATTGTCTGCGGCAATGGGCTGCTGTTTTCCTTATGCGGCTGTACGCATCCTGTGATACTGAGCGGCAGATTTATCTTGCCGGCGCTCAGTATAATACGATCTCCATGATCTCCAGTCCGTCGGTCTCTTCTGCTTTCAGTTTCAGCTCGCACTCTCCCGCCGGCGCCGAGATTCCGGCAGACACGGTCTGGATGCTTCCTGGCGCTCCTTCGGCCGCCACGGTTCCCGCCGCCACATCATCCAGAAACACCTGCAGCCTTCCGCTCCCGGCGCAGGTACATTCTATCCCAGACCATGGGGTGTCCTTTTTCACATAGCGGAAGATGATTTCATCCCCCGGTGAGACGCAGGTGAGTTTTTCCGGATATACACTGCCTGTTCCGGCTTCGGAGGCTGTCTCCGTTTCCGGTAAAACGTTGTTTTGTCTCGCTGCGTCCTCAGCTCCAATATATACCGTCCCTTTCAGCCCGCAGGCCTGATAGCCGTATATCCTTTCCCCTGGCGCAAATGGCGCTCCGGCCCCCTGGGAGGTCATCTTTACTTCATCAATGGTTCCGTCCGGATGGATCGTGACCGGCTCGACGCAGAGCCTCCGGTGCTGCCGCACGCCCCGGCTGCAGCGGTGGTAAAACACATACCACTGCCCGTTGACGCATTCGATGGAACCATGATTGTTCCAGCTTGCAGGGTCGCAGCCGTCGTTGTCGATGATGATCCCCCGGTAGGTAAACGGCCCAAGCGGCGACTTGCCTGTGGAATAGCCGAGGGACGTGGGTTTCCCCCGCTCCATATCGGCGTACACATAATAATAGGTATCCCCGATCTTCCGCATAGAGGAGCCCTCATGGAAGAAATGCTCCTCCTCCGTGACCAGATCGTCCCGGATTCCGTCCGGGTCAAATGATACCATGTCCGGATTCAGTCTGACGCCGTGAGAAAATAATTGTCCCCAGTAATAGTAAGCCTGCCCGTCATCGTCAATGAAAACGGCCGGGTCGATCCCGCCGCAGGGAAGCTGTACCGGGTTCGTAAACGGACCCTCCGGATGGTTGGAAACCGCCACGCCTTCGCTGTCATCGGGCATACAGAAGTAGAGATAATAGGTTCCGTCATGCTCCAAGCAATCCGGCGCGAACAGCAATGCAGGTTTCTCTTTTTCGCCGTCCTGTTCAAATTTTTCCTTCATGTCATCGCCGTTTTCCTGGGCAGCTTCCAGCATTTTCCGGATAAAGGGCGTGGGCCTCGACCAGTCGATCCCGGGGTACTTCGGCGCTTCGGGATTGTTGAACCAGGGAACCTGCTGCCCGGTGAACGAGACGTCATGGACCGTCCAGTGTTCCATATCCGGCGTGGATACAACGTGATATTTTTCACTGCAGAATACATCCTCCCGGTCGTCGAAGCTTCCGTAGATGTAGAGCTTCCCGTCCGGCATCACATGCGCCTCGCTGTCCGGCACATGGTATTCCAACGGTAGTACAGGGTTTCTCATATTCTTGAAATATTTCATTTTTTTGCGGCCTCCTTTTTTAATCAGTATAGCATCTGGAATGGAAAATCCACAGTATAAAACATGACATGGCACAATGCAAAATCTGACAAAAGCAGTCGCAGGACATTGCGTTTCGCTTGCGAAGCCCGCGGCTGCTGCACGGTGTCCGGTCAGTAAAGTAACATTTGCCATAATATCCAGCCTCTCACCGAAGGCGACTTAAAATAGGCTGGATACTGGAGCGCCCAAAGGGTGTGAACAGTAACTCCTATAGGACAAAAAACAGTTGAACCCCACTGTATAATTGCGTATAATAATAAGAAAAATGCAGCTGCTGTTCACGATGCCTTGCATCTTGCCGCAAAGGAGGTTTTTATGGGAAAGAGTAAAAAATATGTGTATGATTATGAACAGTTTGAGAACGGAAAAGGTCCCGGAACCATGGTGGAGGATATCTTGAATGATCCGGAATTTTCCCAGGTATCGGATCTTGTGATCGGGTGCTGGGGGGAATCCTGGGACGACAGCTGCCAGATCATCCTGGATCAGATCGTGGAGAACAAGGAACGGTTTTCCCATGTTGAGAGTCTGTTTGTAGGGGACATGGACTATGAGGAGTGCGAGGTTTCCTGGATCATCCAGGGCAATTACAGCCGGCTCTGGCAGGCCCTTCCTCACTTAAAAGAACTGACTGTCAAGGGAAGCTCGGAGCTGGTGCTGGGAGAGATCAGCCATCCGGGACTGGAATCTCTAACCATCATCTGCGGCGGGCTTCCGGTGTCGGTGATCCAGGAGATCCAGAATGCCAAGCTGCCGAATCTGAAAAAACTGGTTCTTTATATCGGAATCGAGGATTACGGATTTGACGGCAGTGCAGACAACATCAAAGCCCTTCTCGAAAAGTCGGATTTTCCAAAGCTCGCGCATCTGGGGATCGAGGACAGCGAGATCCAGGATGAACTGGTTCAGGCGGTGCTGGAAAGCAAATATATGAAGCAGCTCAAGGTACTGGATCTGGCCAACGGCACTCTGACAGACAAGGGCGGCGCCCTGCTCCTGGAAACGATTCCTTCCTATCCCAATATCGAGGAGCTGGATGTGCATTTTCATTATATGTCAGAGGGCATGGTAAAGGATCTGCAGGCTCTTCCGGCGAAGGTTGACGCATCGGAGCGCTATGAGCCGGAGGAATACAAAGGCGAGATCTGGATGAACGCCATGCTGACCGAATGAGGCAGGCAGTTCTCCTCGGCAGTCCCGGTACAAAACGGACCATCTATCTGGAAAAGGGCGCAGAGGCGGAAGGGATATCGTTCCGGCTGCTGGACTGGAAGAAGTTTCCCTTCCGGAGCGCGGATTCGCCGGCAAGTCCGCTTCGGAAGGATTTGGTTTTGAAAAATGATTTTCGAGATGATACGGCTCTGGCAGATCCTTTTTGGAATGAAACCGCAAGGGAAAACGTGTTTCTGAAAATTGACCCGCCTTTGTGGGAAAGCTGCTGCCTGGATGAGTTGAATATCCTGGCGCGGGATTATGAAAAAAAGCTGCAATGGCTGGCAGAACTGGGGAAGAAACGGCAGATCACGTTTTTAAACAAACCGGAGGATATCCTCGCTCTTTTGGATAAAAGAGCGTGTAAAAGGCGGCTGGCAGAGGCCGGGATTCCGGTGACCGAGGAGTTGGATGGCATCGGACGGGCTGTGTTCCCAGTGGCTGAGACGTTGGACAGCGTTGGGCAGGCTGTGCTTCCAGTGGCTGAGACGTTGGATGGCGTTGGGCGGGCGGATCTGCTGCTGGATTCTATGGAGCGCCGCCGCATTTTTCAGGTGTTTATTAAACCGGTCTGCGGTTCCGGTGCCGCCGGAGCGGCGGCTTTCCGCTGGCAGCCCCGCTCCGGCCGGATGATCCTCTACACCTGCGCAATGGAGAATCCCGAAACCGGACGTTTGGTCAATACGAAGCGGCTCCGGCGGTTTACGGACAGGAAGCAGGTACTTTCCATGATCGGACGGCTTCTGGAACTGGGCTGTATCGTTGAACGGTGGTATGCCAAGGCGGAGCACAACGGCTTTTCCTATGACTTGCGGGCAGTGGTTCAGGACGGGAGGATGGATTTGATCCTGGCCCGTCTTTCTTCCGGTCCCATTACCAATCTGCATCTGAATAACCACCCTTTAAAGGGGAATGATCTTGGGCTTCCGTGTCATGTCATGGAAGATGTGGAGCAGCTCTGCATCCGTGCGGCAGGATGCTATCCGGAACTGCGGAGCGTGGGGATCGATGTACTTCTGGAAAAGGGGAGCCTGCGGCCCAGGATCATTGAACTGAACGGCCAGGGCGATCTCATTTACCAGGATATTTATGGCCAGAACAGGATCTACCTCCATCAGGCGGAAATGATGAAGGAGTGGCTGTATACTGAACGCCGGATAAATCTGCCGTGAGTATCAAACAGGAAAGTGCAAAAGCATTATGGATGTACAAGAAAATCAGAAAGAAGCAAAAAATATGGAAGTTCAGGGAAACCAGAAAGAAACAAATAGCATGGAAGTTCAGGAAAAACAGAAAGAAGCAAATAACATGGAAGTTCAGGACAATCGGCAAGCCCCGCACGAGCATGCCGGGGAGGTCCCTTTCCGGCTGTTCTCTTCTGCCAAAGTGCGGAGAACGTCTTCCGTGGATATGAACCAGGTTGTCGGGCAGATGGACATTTTGTTCATCTGTCTGGACACCCTTCGGTATGACGCGGCGGTGAAGGAGCAGGAGGACGGAGCGACCCCAGTGCTGAATCGTTACGGCTCCTGGAAAAAATGCCAGGCTCCGGGGAATTTTACCTGGCCGTCCCATCACGCCATGTTTGCCGGTTTCCTGCCTGCGGATCATGAGGCGAAAAATCTGGCTGACCGGGAAATGCTGTTTTTTCCCAGGCAGATCGGCATGGGCAGAAAAACGCCCCCGGGGGCTTACGGATTTTCCGGCGGCACGATCATGGAAGGGCTGGAAAAGGAAGGCTATGATACCTGGTGTGTCGGAGGCGTCTCCTTTTTTGACAAACGCTCAGACCTGGGAAAGGTATTTCCCGGATATTTCCGGAAAAGCTACTGGAACCCGTCCTTTGGCTGCGGGGTAAAGGACAGCACCAAAAATCAGGTAGACTTTATTTTGAGAAAGCTGGAAGCTGCGGATCCGGGGCAGAGGATTTTTATGTACCTCAATGTGGACGCCATTCATTATCCCAATTCCTTCTATCTGGATGGGTGCTCCCATGATAACCTGGCCAGCCACGGGGCAGCGCTTCGCTATGCGGACCGGGAGCTGGGACGGCTGTTTGACCATTGGAAAGGAAAACGGGGCGATACCTTTGTCATCTGCTGTTCCGATCACGGAACCTGCTACGGGGAGGACGGATGCCAGTTCCATGGGATCAATCATCCTGTGGTCAATACCGTTCCTTATAAGCATTTCTTTTTATAGAGGTTTTTTGTTACTATGAATCCGTATATTCAATATATGTACAGTTATCCTCACAAAACGGCTTACCGCCCGCTGACCGGGATCCGTCTGGCAGACTGCGCCGGCAGTCTTTCGGGACCGGGCTGCGGGCTGTATCTGCACATCCCCTTCTGCCAGACGAAATGCGGCTACTGCAACCTGTTCTCTGTCACCGGAGCCGGGACAGAGGAAATGGAACGGTATCTGGACGCGGTGGAGCGGCAGCTGAGCCAGTACCGCCGGATTCTGGAGCCGGCAGGCACAAGATTTTCCGATTTTGCCATAGGCGGTGGGACGCCTCTTCTTTTGAATGCGGGGCAATTGGATCGGGTCTTTGCCATGACGGAATCTTATCTGCATTTTGACGAAAACCGGAGCATTGTGATCGAAACGGCTCCCAACCAGACGGACAGAGAAAAGTTACAGTTGCTGAAGGGGCGTGGCATTACAAAGGTCAGCATGGGGATCCAGAGCTTTTGTGACAGAGAACTGGAAACTCTGCGCCGGGGGCATAGCGGGAAAAAGGCGCTGGAAGCCCTGGAGCTTTTGCTTTCCTTTGGATTCGACTGTGTAAATGCGGACTTTATCTACGGGATTCCCGGGCAAACAATCCAATCTCTTTTGGAATCGTTGGAACGGGCGGTGTCTCTCGGTCCCCAGGAGATTTTTTTGTATCCTCTGTATGTGAAGCACGGCGCAGGGCTGGAAAGGGAGCTGCGGGACGGAATGGTGCTGGAGCCGGAAAAGGCTTTTGAGCAGTATCGGGAAGCATGCGGCTTTTTGAAATCCGAAGGATTCCGGCAGGATTCTATGAGGCGGTTTGTACGGAGAAAATCAGAAGGATCCCGGCAGAGTTCGATAGCGCAGATTGTCCGGGGGAAGTCAGCAGCATCCCAACAGGCATCTATGGAGCAGATTATTCGGGGAAAATCAGAACATCTGCGCCCCTTCTCCGAGTGCGGCTTCGGCACCTCCCTGGCATTGGGCTGCGGCGGACGGAGCTATGTAGGGAATCTGCATTTCTGCACCCCATACGCCATCACAAGGCAGGACTGCCTGCGTGAATTATACGCTTATGAAAATACGCAGGATTTTACCGCTGTCACTCATGGGATCGTACTTTCCCGTGAGGAACAGAAACGCAGATATGTGATCCGCCATCTCCTGATCCGGCCTGGACTGGATATCGGCAGGTATCGGGAGCGTTTCGGCACGGAGATCCTGAAAGAATTTCCGCTGCTGTCGGAGTGGATCGAGGAGGGGTATCTTGTGCAGCAGAGCTCTCCTGATGAAGTCGGGACCAACTGCGGTTCAGGGCTGCGGGATGTGTGCTGTGATCCGGCACAGCGGAAGGCAGAATCCGGCTGGCTGGTACTGACGGATGACGGGCTCAGCCTTTCCGATTATCTTGGCCCGCAACTGATTTCCAGGGAAATCAGCGAAAAAATGGCAGAATGGGAGACAGCGCATGGACAGACAAACTGACCTCTTATGCAGCAGTTTCAAACGCTGTGAAGCTGAAACGAAATCCCTCTGTGCCGATGACCTGGCACACTGTGGAGAGAATCCGGGAGCCGTACAGGACCAACGCCGTACAGTCCTCTACCGGGGCAGCTTAAAGAGCTGTAATTATCAATGCAGCTATTGCCCTTTTTCCAAGCATCGGATTTCTAAACGGGAATTGGAAGATGACCGGGAACAATGGTTCCGGTTCTGTGAAAGTCTGCGGGAAAGCGCGGAATATCTGAGCATCCGCGCCCTGATGGTTGTACCCTACGGGGAAGCCCTGGTCCACCCATGGTATTGGGAGGGACTCGGCGGCCTGACGAAATGGGATGTTCTGGAGGCAGCGGGAGCGCAGACCAACCTGAGCTTCTCTGCCGAACGCTCTCTCAAAATCTTCGATCAGTTCGGGGGCGCGCGGGAAAAGCTTCGTCTCTGGGCTTCCTTCCATCCGGAGATGACGGCCTGCGAAGAATTTGCCGCAAAATGCATTCGGCTTCGGGAGGAAGGTATCCTTCTTTGCGCCGGCGCAGTTGGGGTGCCGGGTAATATAGATCTGCTCCGCAGGCTCCGGGAAATGCTCCCTGACGAGATTTATCTCTGGGTCAACAAAATGGACGGCCTGAAACGCCCTTATACAGAAAAGGAAATTCGGCTGTTCCAATCCATAGATCCCTATTTTGACCGAGAGCTCCGGCATGTTCCCGCAGATGAAAGCCTGTGTCTCAACCGGCTTTTCGTGGAGGCCGACGGAAATGTCCGCAGATGCAATATCAGCGGGGCATCGGGCAAAAACTGGTATGGAGGGCATCGGAAGGAGTTGTTCGAAGAGAGCTTTCTGTGCCGCAGGAAATGGTGCTCCTGTTATCTGGCATACGGACTCCGGGATGAGGAAATGAACCGGACGCTTTTCGGCCCGGATCCGGTGTTCCGAATTCCGCAAAGGTCCGGGGGATGATGACCTAGTACAGCATTGCGTAATTAACGGTGAATTCTGCGCCTGCTATTTCTGCCAGTTCTGCGTTGTCGTCAATCAACGATGCCACCGCATCGCCTCTTTCCTCCGCCTTGTCCTAATGTTCCGGGAATATTCCTGTTCTTCCTCACCCATGTCTCCCGCAAACAGGCTTTCGGCGTATGCCGCTGTTTTTCAGTGATGGATAAAGTATAGCAGGACAATCCTCCGGGAAACAGTGTTCCCGGCGACACACATACATGGTTTTCGCGGCATCCTCCTGTGTCGTGATTGACAATCTAAATTCCGGAAGCGCCGTTGATAAAGCTTCTGGAATCGTAATAGCTGCTCATCCAGTCCAAGCCCATCCAGCAGCAGATCATATCAACGGAATCCCAGATCTCACAGATCTTTTTCGCAAAATAAGCGCCCCGGAAGCTGCTGTATTCAGATAATTCCGGTTGGATATCGAATTGTTTCATTCACTGATATAGATCCTGCATTGTTCCATCCCCTGCTCTTTGAGCATACGCTTATACTTCCTGATCATGTCCAGCTCGAAGGAATCTTCCAGGTTGCTCCGGTATGTATAGAACTCATCCCTTTTTATGATCTCATATGGAAAAAGCATAAAAGAGATAAAATCCGGAATACACTGACAGCGGACACATTCCCAGCTCTTCTGTCAGGGCCAGCACATGGTACTGCAGATTCGCCAGTGTAAGGTTATATACGGAGCCTATATTGATCGCCTTATTCCAGTTTTTCTCATAGTGGGACGCGGCTGCGGCATCCGCCTCAATACAGACGGATTCCTTCGGTCCATCCGCGTCCTACGCTTTTTCCAGGGCCTGCAGCTCCTGCCGCAGTTTATTCTTTAATTTTTCTTTACTCCAGAATTTCCTTTCCATACGCTCCTTGTTTTGATTTCTGTATTCGGTGGGCGCGATGCCGTAATAGTCCCTGAATACCCTGTTAAATGCCGAGACATTGGAGAAGCCGCTGTTCATCGCGATACGCGTGATATTGCTGCCTGTATAGAGCAGCTCCGAAACCGCATGCTTCAGCCGGAAAACGCAGGCATGGCTACCTGGCTCGTTGCTTTGCGGGAATAAAGAATAATGGCAGATCATAAGAAATGAGACGCAAATGTTTTGCCTGCAGCCTCTTTCTTTAGTTCCAATCCCCCTCAGCCTTTTCCAGCTTATCCTTCAAGGTCTTTTCAAGAGCCAGAAATGCCGGTATAAAGCTGTCACGGATCAGCAGGAGCATTTCATCAATTTTATCCTCGTCATATATATGGGCGGCTGTATTGCGTTTTCTTAACATCAGAAGCCACACAGCTGAATCATTCACAAATCCCAGCTTATAACCAAGCTGTAAAATCTCTCTGGGCGAACCTGTCTCCGCTCCTTCTGCTCCATGAACTCTTAACACTGCCTGCAGCGCCTTCCATGAAAGTTCAAAAGTAAGCTGAAACTGTCCGATCACACCTGTTCTGTAAATTTCATTATCATTCGCAAAATCAAAATCCGCATTTTTCAATACATTCAGACAGCTTGAAAAATTATCAAATTTCTTCATATATGACCACCCCGTCTTTTTCTATTTCCTGTGTTAATTCCTCCGAAGCGCCCGAATCGAGATTCATGATATCAAAAGTCAGGAGTGAATGGACATGTTCCTTTATTTCCCAATAAAACGCGTCAAAGTCACCGCCGCTTACGGCAATATCTATATCGCTTCTTTCGGTATGCGTGCCTCTGGCGCGGGAACCAAAAAGAATCACTTTTTGAACCGCGCATTTCCGGGCAAATGTAAAAATATCCTTTATAACCCTGTCCGGAATATTGTATTTCATATCTGACCATCCCCAATTTCATCTTAAAAAATTCTATCACAAAATGTCTTTAATATCCAGCCTTTTTGCACTTTCTTCAGCCATGTCAGCTTGAATACCAGCTCTTATGTGCATCCTCCGATATTTTTCGAATACGATCAGATCCACCACACCTGGGATATTCTGACCTGCCAGCCCGCCCCATCTGCATTTGAGGTACAAAAAGACATATCCTGCCACAGTTTTTAGGTTCTGATAACGAAGAGGGGCTGTTGCACCAGAGATCAAAAAATCTCGGGATGTAACAGCCCCTTTTTCTAAAAAGAGTAGTTTTTTTGTTAAAGTCAGAGAGGTATTCCCCGTTGTTTTTTTTAGATGGACGCACTTTCCCAGACCCTGCTACAAGGCAGGATCTGAGTCTTTTAGCAGGTCTATTTTTATGCGCTTTTCTTTAATGGCGCATTATGCCGTTCAGGACATAATGCACCCTGTTCAGAATCCTCTTCCATTTCCTCGTATTGGTAGTTCTCTATGATTCCTGCTTTCAGCATCCGCCTTACCAGTCTTATGATGTTGGGGTCTTTGATTCGTGATTCTATAAATCTGACCGCCCATTCATGGTCTATGTGGTTGAAAAAACTCTTGATATCTGCATCTAAGACATAGTGCACGGCACCGCGTGAACAGTAACATCATGCCTTAATATCCAAAAATGCCCTCGGTTTTAATGAAAATTCGCTGTCGCCTTTTACAATGCGGTTTTCTACATCTTCACGGGTAATATTGCGTACAATGCTTGTATCAAATGGCTGCCCAAGCTGCCAGTTGGGGTTTGCTTCTCTTACAGCTTCGTAAAATGCTTTTGTATACATTCGCTCATATTGTCCAAGTGTCCATGTACCGCTTAACCGATCTGATTTTTTAACGCTTAACTGATAGCGTGTAAAAACCTCAGTACGCTTTGTTGTATCGCCATTGGCTACTCCTTTTTCTTGTATGAAATGGCGCATCGTTTCATCAAACATATCTTGACGGGCAGTTTCGGAAACATCTATTATTTTATGAAATTCAGACGGGTCTTTCCCTGTAATGTCCATTCCCGCTACACCATAAGGGTTTACGAAATCACCGTCCTCATCAAAAAGCCCCATATAATTACGAATAAATGTTTCTTCGTCTGCTTCAAGCGGATTTTTAAATTTTAAATCAAGGTCATCGTATTTTTGCCCGAGCATCTGTTTAAGCATTTTCAGGTTCTGCAAATCTTTTTCAACCTTCACTTCCGCAGCAGACTTCGTTGCTTCTCCGTTGGGATGTCCTTCGTCATACATTGCTTTCGCACGTTTGTATCGTGCGCTGTTTGTATTAATTGCACCTGTATAAGGCTTATAACCTACAGCCATTGACATAACGTAATCCTCCTTAAATATAAATTCCTTTTGGCTGAGTACTTTATTATTATATCGTCAATTCAGCAGATTTTTTTAAGGAAGCTTCCCGAAATTGATGATTTTGATTGGAAAATTCCAATTCACTGAACTGACAGCCCGTGTGAACGTCGAGATATTGTCAAGTGTGTTTGTAAACTTTCTGCATACTTGTTTTTCATCTGCCTCTCCATCTTCTGATACTTTGTGAAACGGCCGAATGGCCATAGTGGGGTGCCCTTGGGTATATGTTTTCAGACTCATTATTTTCTAAGGCCTCATTGACCTTCTCATTCAGCTGCTCAGGAGTCATATTTTTAATAATTTCAGGGGTATTCGTGAAACCGCACTGAAAAAGATACGGAAGCTCTACGGCGGCATACTCACATACAGGAAAGAAAACAGCCTGCCAAGGACACTTGGCGAAAATTTTTTTTTGGAAAGCGAAGTACAGAAGAAAAGGGCATCGGACAGCTTGGCCGATGACAAGTATCCCATGCAGGAAGCAGAACAGCTTGTCATTGATGCCGTAAATGTCGGGCTTGCCGCCATGCACAAGGCTCCGGAAAAAGAACTGAAAGAAGCCGTACTCGGCTTTATGACCGCCCTGCCGACAACTGCGGATTTCATTTCCTATGAATCAGTGACAGTGATATGCGTATGTGCAAACACTGTAAAAAAGCCTTTGTCGCAAGCCGGAAGGGAAATGAATTTTGCAGCCAGAAGTACAAGAACCAGTTTAATGTCTACAAATCAAGAGAAAAGAAAAAGGGGAATAAAAGAGCAGAGCATATTTTTATCGGGAGTGAACTGCCGGAAGAATACACGGAATCAGAAAGCCGGAAAAGCCTCATGGGCGCAAATGCAAAAGCTAGTACAGCATTGCGTATATAATGGTGAATAATGTGTCTGATATTTTTGTCAGGACAAGGCGGAGGAAAGAGGCGACGCGGTGGCATCGTTGATTGACGACAACGCAGAACTGGCAGAAATAGCAGGTGCAGAATTCACCGTTAATTACGCAATGCTGTACTAGGGCAAATGCCGCCACTGCGATACCGGAGCTGATCCAGATAGCATCTAACCCGGTTTTTGAAGAAAACCGCAAGGAAAAACACAATATAAACGCAAAATACGGCTGGTATAGGTATGATGTCCGTTTTGCCCTCCCGGTCTATGAGGAAAATACGCTTGTAAGATACAATATCTTCCATGCCCGGCTTTTGATTAGCCATGCTGAAAATGGCAAGAAATATCTGTATGATATCTTAGCAATAAAAAAAGAAACGAGCAAGCCGCGGCAAGATGTACGGTGAAAACCCATTTCTTATTGTCAATAAGAAAGCCATTTCTTCCGTCCTGTCAATCCCCGATTTTAAATTTTTCAGAATCACACAAACGCGTTCTCATCCGTCCATACTTCCCGATCTGATATTCCGTTGTATCCGAAAGTTTCAGGTCGGGAATCAGATAGTCACCTTCCCAATGAGAAGTAATTGCATATACAACCGCCTTTCTTTGTGCTAAACTGTTTTCAGATACAAATAAAAGAATTATCACATCAGTAGCCGGCGGCTTTTCCATGAGCTGGATGCGTTGCAATTCGCTCTTGATCTTTCCCCTTTTTCACTCTATAATAACGGACAGGCTACGTTCGATACGATGCCCTTTGGGTATACAAAACACGAGGGAGACTGGATAAACCATGAATACAACCATCATGTGGATCATGGCCGCAGGCGCGGCGGCCGGCGGCCTGGACAGAATCTGCGGAAACCGCCTGGGGCTTGGAAAGCGGTTTGAAGAAGGCTTTATGCTTCTGGGCGCCACCGCCCTCTCCATGGCAGGGATCATCTGCCTGACCCCGCTCCTTTCCGGGCTTTTGAAGCAGTTCCTTGTCCCGCTGTGGAACCTGTCCGGACTGGACCCGGGAATCCTAGGCGGGATTCTGGCAATCGACATGGGCGGCTACCAGCTTTCCATGGAGCTGGCGAACGCGCCTTCGGTAGGACGATACGCCGGGGTTGTGGCAGGGGCTACCTTCGGGTGCACCGTCACCTTCACCATTCCCGTTGGGATGGGGATGGTTTCCCGGCAGGAACGGTCCCTGTTCGCCAGAGGAATGCTCATCGGCCTGGGCATGATGCCTGTGTCGCTGGTCATGGGCGGGCTGTTCTGCGGACTGGGTATCATGGAAATTTTACTCCAGAGCCTTCCGCTTTTTCTGCTCTCCCTGATGTTCATGGCCGGAATCCGCTTTTTTCCGGATCAAATGATCAAAGGCTTCGGATATTTTGCAGCAGTCATCGGGTTTCTGACGACTGTCGGGCTGACCGCAGGGGCGGTGGAATATATGACCGGCTTCCGTCTCCTCAAAGGGCTCGCCCCCATTGAGGAGGCGATGGCCGTGGTGTCTTCCATCGGCGTGGTAATGTTGGGAAGCCTTCCTGTGGCGGAAATCCTGCGGCGGCTTCTGGAAAAGCCCCTGAACTGGGCGGGCCAAAAAACCGGCATGAACGGAAACAGCGTGGCGGGCCTTCTCATGGGAATTGTAAGCCCGGTTCCAGCCATCGCCATGATGAAGGAGATGGATGACCGGGGCAAGGTGGTAAACGCCGCCTTTCTGGTGTGCGGCGCTTCCGCACTGGCGGCCCACATGGGATTCACCTTCGGGACGGAACCAGATCTGGTCGTCCCGCTTCTTCTCTCCAAATTGGCGGGAGGGCTCTGCGGCGCAGCGGCCGCGCTGCTTCTAACCGGACAGGCAGACGGATCGAACACTTCATTGCAGAAAGGGGAATGTGACAATGATAACCATCATAAAATTACGGGAGTATGAGGAACTGGCCGAAAAAGCCGCGCAGTGGTTTCATCAGAAATGGGGAATCCCTCTGGAAGCCTATACGGAAAGTATCGAGGAATGTCTGTGTCAAAAGACGGCGGTACCGCAATGGTATCTGGCATTGGAGGGTCATGCCGTTGTGGGAGGTCTGGGCGTCATTGAAAATGATTTTCACAACCGCAGGGACTTAGCGCCCAATGTCTGCGCCGTATATGTGGAGGAGAACTATCGCTGCCGGGGAATTGCGGGAGAGCTGCTGCATACGGTCTGCACGGATATGAAAGAACAGGGAGTGGATACACTTTATCTTGTTACGGATCATACATCCTTTTATGAACGTTATGGCTGGGAATTTTTCTGTATGGTACAGGGAGACGGCGAACCAACGCTTAGCAGGATGTATGTTCACAGAGAGGCTTAGAGACTTTCCCAGAGGTCCGGAATTCCGAAACCTCTGGGAATTATTTCCAGCTGTGCGGTTGCGATTCGACAGGTCATTTTCATGCAATTTATTGTAATGAAAATGACCTATCGAATCAGCAACCCACTTATTAATGAGCAAAAAGCGGCTGCGTTAGCAGACGTAAGAGTGCGTCAGCACGATTTTTGCGAATGGATAAGTGGGTTGGATGCTCCCTGGAGCATCCAACCGCACAGCTGGAATTATTTTTATTTCATGTCATGTTTCTGTTCGTATCAGCATATCATTAATTAATACTTAAGCCGGCGCTTGCATATCCCGCGACTGTATTGAGCAGCGTCAGACCGCTTGCTGTCGCTGAAAATACCAGCATCAGCCGGGTTTGGGCCGTTACAGGAATATTCAGTCCTGTAAGTGAACCGTTCAGCAGTGTACCAATTGAGACGATTCCCGTAAGCGACGGCGTCAGGTTGATCAGTGTTCCGGCAATCGGAGAAAATACATTATTCGGCGTTGCGGACTGATAGATCTGCGCTCTTACCGCAACCGTGGAACCTGGCAGCGAAAGTCCTACTGTGGTACTGAAGAATGCACTGAACGAGGTAATGATTCCGGCACGCGGAACCTGGAATGCAAAGTTCGAAAGTGTTCCGCTGGCATTTGTGATATCAATTGAGGCTCCCAAAACCGTAAGCCCCTGCGCACTGCTTCCAAATCCAACGAATGCAGGGATCCCCGCAAGCCCACCGGCGATTGTTGTCAGTGAAACCGGAAGCCCTGACGCAAATGGAATGATCGCTCCCGTACCAGCAACACCAGTTGGACCGGTGGGACCGGTGGCTCCAGTGGCTCCATCGGCTCCGGTGGCTCCGTCGGCCCCAGTTGCTCCATCAGCTCCGGTCGCTCCGGTGGCTCCGGTTGGACCGGTGGCTCCATCAGCCCCGGTTGCCCCAGTCGCTCCATCGGCTCCCGTGGGACCGGTGGCACCCATCGGACCATCATCTCCCTGGCATCCTTTCGGTCCCTGGGGTCCTGCCGGTCCCTGGGGGCCCGCATCTCCTTTCGGACCTTCGCATCCCGGATCACCTTTGGGGCCAATATCACCGCGGACACCCTGGATTCCCTGAATCCCCTGTGGGCCGGCATAACCTCTCGGTCCGGCATAGCCTCTCGGCCCCATGTCTCCGGTAGGCCCTACCGGCCCTGGATTTCCTCTGGGTCCCCGCGCTCCGGGAGCGCCTGGAATCCCCTGTGGTCCCATAGGGCCCGGATCGCCTTTGTCACCCTTCGGGCCGGGACAGCCGATATCCCCTTTGATCCCCTGCGGGCCTGCAGGACCCTGATCTCCCTTGGCCCCACAGGCCCTTGTTCACAGCAGGGAGGATAGCATTGATTCTGACAACTGCTACGTGAATTTCTGTTATCCATAAATATCATATCCTTTCCAAATCATCTGAAAAAACACTTAAAAAGTATCTTTTCACACAAATATTTTATGGTCAGCAAAAATATTTGTTACATTTTTCCAGAAAAAACAGAATATATTTTATGTTTACCCTCCCAATCAAGAAATCTGCAGACTGTCAAAATACTGTTTATTATAAAGATATGCTTTGGAATAAGGTTTACACGCTCCCGCCCTTTCGTTGTATTCTTTCGCTTTTTTTCTGTCCCCCATTCTGTCAAAGCATACACATAGCTGCAAAAGAGGAACATAATCATAGCAGTCCGGCTGGACAAATCCATTGGAAAAATGATTTTTCGGTCTGTTCAGCGCAGTCTCATACCAGTAGACCGCAGTATGATAATCTCCGCGTTCCAGAAAATGTTTCCCGATTTCGCAGCACAATTCCGCTCTTGGCAAATCAAAGCTCATGCTGCGCAGAAGAATATCCAGCGCGGATTGTTCCTGCCCAAGACGGTAATAGCAGTTGGCGCAGACCGAACAGGCTTCTATTTTATTTTCAACCCATCCATCCGCCGAGAGCAGGAATTGTTCCAGTACAGAAACCGCCTCTTCATATTGCTTGTGATAGTACAGCTCCCGACCAAAATAGTACTGATGCCGGGGCTCTAAACGTTCTCCCCTGTCAAGGAGTTTGCGGTAAATATTCAGATTCCGGTCTGGGTCTCCGGACGTGATTTTTTTGTGGCAGACCGCAATATCCGAATAAATGATATTTCCGCTTTGCGGAATCACCTCATGGACTGCACCTACCCAGCGGAATTTTGAGCAGTTCCTGATCCATCTTTCCCTGAAGTAAGAAAAAGAAGGATTTCCGGCTTCATCAAAAGAAATATTATATTTCATCATTACAATGTCCGCTTCCGGCGGCAAAGTCTGTTTTAGCCGCAAAAACTTATCCTTCTCCGTTTCCTCCAGAATGTCATCCGCGTCTATCCACATACAGTAATCCTTAGACGCCTTGGAAAAAGAATCATTTCTTGCATCGGAAAAATCGTCCTTCCACGGATACGAATAGACATTGGATGTATACTCAGACGCTATTTCGACTGTCCGGTCCGTCGAACCGGTATCCACAATAATGATTTCGTCCACAAGCTCCGCTGCACTGTCAAGGCAGCGCGCAAGATGCGTTTCCTCATTTTTGACGATCATGCAGAGACTGATTGTCGGCATGTCGATTCACCCTCCTTATTCGATTATTCTCTGTAAAGCTTTACGATACTCATATTCATATTGATTTTGGAAACGCATGATGATGTCCATGAAAAAAACAGCGTGGACGCATCGGGTATCCGGACGATAAAATATCTGGATAAAACAAGCATTTCCTTCCTCTTTGACGCCTCTGCGTATGCGGCATATACCGTCTGTACACTGTCGTTAAAGATTGGCGCGAGCTTGATAAAGCCATGCCTTTTCATTACCGTGGATATATAGTAGCAGACCGCATAGCAGCCGGGCGTCAGCGATACGGAATACTCATTGCACAGAGTAATATTCCGGGTAACATCCGGTATATCTGTCTTCAGCGGAAGGCTGGTTTTTTCCGGCAGGATCACTTCCTGCCCTAAAAATGACGCAAAGATACTGTTTTGCGGGTAACCGGGCGGACCTGCCGGCCCCCGCGCGCCAGTGTCTCCCCTGGGTCCCTGGGGGCCTGTTGCTCCCTGCGGCCCCTGAGGCCCGGTGACACCCTGGGGTCCAATCTCCCCCCGCTCTCCGGGACACCCCGGCGGACCGGGTTCCCCTCTCGGCCCCTGGGGGCCAGTCTCTCCCCGCTCTCCCCGTTCTCCGGGGCACCCCGGCAGACCGGGCTCTCCTCTTGGTCCCCGGGCCCCTGGCTCTCTGCATTCTCCGGGACAAAACGGCACACATAAGTCTGCGCATTCTTCGGGGCATCCCGGCATACATGAGTCTGCGCATTCTCCGGGACATCCCGGCATACATGAGTCTGCGCATTCTCCGGGACATCCCGGCATACATGAGTCTGCGCATTCTCCGGGACATCCCGGCACACATGAGTCTGCGCATTCTCCGGGACATCCCGGCAAATCCGGCGTTTTTGTCTGTCCTCCCGACCCATGCTTATGACCGCAGGAAAAATCACATTCCTCCGCGCCTGCGCAATCTGAATATCGGGAATGCGCAGGTTGGACCATGTTCGGCTCAGGCGCATTGCAGGTGACCGGCCGGCCTGTGTTTTTATTACAATTTCTATCACAGTTTCTATTGCAATTCCTTCCCATGCCGGACCGGTTCGGCGGGTGAAACATCCAGTTTGCATTATAGTTGTTCAATCAAAACCACCTCATTTATATTCGGTATCAAATTTGATTTCCCGATGGGTTTAATAAATTATATGCATAAAATATAATTATGTTTTATGCGCTCACAAAAGAAAATGCGGCAATGCTGAACATCATAAAATGATTGGAACATGAGTGGATATCTGAAAAAGCCGCACCGTGGTTTCATCAGAAATGGGGAGTCCCCATGGAAACGAATATAGAATGTATGAAAGAATATCTGTGTGTATATGTGGAGAAAGAATATCGCTGCCGTGCAATCAGTATTCCCCGGTCCAGCATCACGCACAGGGGCACCTCATCTTCTGCCGTACACAGGCAGTACTCTTCACTGGGCCCGTCTTCGTAATAAGCCGCCGCTTTGATCTCGCCGGGCGCATAAACCGAGTCGAACTTCTGAACGGCTCCTGTGTATTATCATATATGTGCAGGATATCACAAATCTCGCTTCCGGAAGCCTTATCACATCATCTCCCGACATGCTCGCGCCTCCCGTCCGGATACTCAAGGTACGCCTTCTGGGTTTCATCGTCATATCCTGCCACAGGCAAACCTTTTATCTTTCTTACTTCATTATCAATCCTTATAGATTCCCTGAATCTTACCGTCAGCTCCTCGTCAAAGAGTCCGCAAGTAGAATCCAATTCATTTAGAATTGTCATTAGTTAATCTCCTTCCTTATTTCTGTTCGCCAGACACCCCATGCCGGACTGGTCCAGCCCAAGCGGCATCGTTATAAATCCCCGTTCCCTGGCTTTTGAAAAACTCGTAAATGTCCAGGTCAGCCATTGCATAAATGGGATTGCGGAGTATCTTGCTGATAGTTAACCTGGAAAATGGCTTTCCTGCTTGCATTTTGGGCAATATATCCATTCCATCACCATCTGCCGCTCCCCTTTAGTCTCTATGATCTTTTTATTCCTTGGTATAAATCTTGCTTTTTAAGACTATTTGATTTGGCTCGCGGCATCCAAAAGAACCTTGTTGATTGTATTCTCCATAAAAAGCGAGGCCAATTTGGTGAAATAAAAATGTCTTTTCCAGGTTGCCTATTTAGCAAATTGGTTGCTAAATCGCTGATTGCATATCCGATTTTTTTGTTCGGTCCATGCTTTAGTGAAACATTGGAAATAAACGGGAGCATTTCGCCAGCCCCAATGCCAACACCTTGCCCCCATTTCAAATTAGCTGCGGCACACCAATTTTTCATCTGTTGAATCGCAATATAATTTTGTGTCCCTTCAAAAAAACCATTATTCACAACGCAATATACCATCATATCATGGTTCAAATCTTTTAGCTCTCCTAAGATAATTAGGAATTGGAGTAGCTGGGAGGGGATACTATCTACATAGAGCGGAAACACAAATACCAATACATCACTGCTTGCTATTTCTGCCAACTCTGTTGCTTGCAAGGAACATTTGAACACCTGCGCATTACTTTCCCCCGTTTCTTGCAGCAAATACTTTATCAAAAGTCCTGATGTACTTTCCCCAGACTTGGGACTTCCGTTAATAATACTTATATTCATCTTTTTACTGCTCCCCCACTTTCCCACATAGCTGCTCTATGGAATTGAAAAAAGCAACGTTATGCTTTGACGCATTAAAATTGATGCTGTTCCTGCTAACCATATTTTCATATCCGTCTTTCATTACACATTGTCCTGGGGTTTTAATCCAGCAGCCAAAACATCCAATACAGTTTTTTATGAAACCTTTATTAGATACAATCCGTGTATCTCCTGTGATTTGCGGGAAAATCTGTTGAAATTGCAGGTCGGTCAAATCATGTATGATAACATTCATTTTCGTCCTCCCGTTTTATAATATGGCGCTAAATAGATTTAATGATATCTTCAATTCTTGTTTCCCAATCTTTGTCATACTCTACATTGGGCATCGTTGCGATAGCCGATAAACCATGGACCAATGCCCACATTGCTATTATTTTATTTTGTATGACAGGCTCTGGCATATCAACTTTGGAAAAAGTCTGCATTGCAGCCTGCTTCAGTATTTTTAGCGGCAGGGGTTCTTTTTCGCCTGCACAATCCAATGACAAGTTTATCCGAATGTTTTTTCTGGAAAAAAGAAAATCAAAATATACGGGATTGTGATAGAAGAATTTAACATAGACGGTTCCGAGCATAGGCAGAAAATCAGGAGCATTTTCATACGTCTCTGCTGCTTGCTCCAACGTTGACACAAACAAATCCATAATATGTTGTTGAATTGCGGCAATAAACTCATCCTTGTTGTTAAAATGAGCATAAGGAGCAGCATTACTGACACCACATTTCATAGCAGCTTTACGTAGGGATAAAGTCTCCTCACCCTCCATGCTAATTAACTCTAATCCCGCTTCAACTAAAGCGCTTCGTAGATTTCCGTGATGATAAGGCTTATTATCCATAACAACCTCCAATCTTGTCGCCGATAAGATTATATCGCCAAAACTTAGCAGTGTCAAGATTGGGGCGCAAAATGGAAATACTTCAGTGTACATTGGCTTTCCGAAACGGCGGGGACGGCTGACGCATATACTTTTTTGGTGGTATTTAAAATGCTGTTTGTGTATAAGGTCAGCTTTGTTTTATCGATATAGATCCTGGAATTCAGCGCTTCCCGGAATGCCGCATTTCCCGGATTAACGTATGTGCCCATAGCTTTACCATCCTTTCTCATTTCTTGTTTCGAATGTCAGTGGTTATGCCCAAGGGCATCCCGTGTCCGCCGTTCCGCGGCCAGATGGTCTCCGCCAGTTGTTTCCATGGGCCGTGTATGTTCCCGCTTTCCGATACGGCAACCCCCACCGCATAGCCCACATCGCCCCAGCTGGACCAGGTCATGTACAGCTTCCCGTCCTCCATCGGAAACAGGCAGGGGCCGTCCGTAAAATATACATCCCCCTTGATGCCAAATTCCGCTTCCGCAAAGGGAACCGGCTTCGCCCAGGGTGCCTCCTTTGCAGAAAATAAGACAGCAGGCTCGGTCCTGGCAGCGGAAAGATCCGGTTCCAGCTCGGTCATACAGATGTCACCGTCCGGCGTGTCCTCGAAGCTGTGGGAATATACCATTAACCTCAGACACGGCGAAGGCGATTGAGATTTTGGAGCTGGCCCAATTATCGGACAGCCCCCATTTTTTCTTTATTTCTGCAATTCTATTACTCCGCGGCCTCCTTCGCCTTCATCTCCTCAATCTCCGCCCTGTGGATCTCCGCCGGATTCTTCCTCAGGCAGATCAGCTGGATCACCGCGAAGATCACCGGGATTCCAAATCGCGTCACGTTGATCGCAAAAAGCGCGCTGGCCGGTTCCTGACCGATGGCATTTGGGATGTATCCTGACACTGCCAGGATTGCCAGGATACCGGTATTGACTACGGTGCTGCCGCATTTTTCCGCAAACCCTTTTATGGATGCAATGATACCGTTGGAGCTCCTGTGTGTCTTCCACTGCATAAAATCAATGGCGTCAATAGTCAAGATAGACATCAGCGCGATCTGAGGGGTCGTCACCAGATTCACCAGGCCGGACATCACAAGAATCAGCGTCACATTATATTTTCCAAATAGGAACAGCAGGATATACAAAATACCACTTACGATCAACGTAAAAATATACACCTTCTGGCCGGTCTTGAATACCTTAAGCATCAGCGGGAACAGAAACGTGATCGCAATGAATCCGGTCACGGTCAGCATCAGGAAAAACGGCGTGATCAGGCCTGGATTTTCCAGATAATACATCAGGTAATACACTGCGGTCCCGAAGTTCAGCCCGTAGCCGATGAAGAATGTGAGCCAAACGATCAGCAGCGGCCAGAGTTCTTTTTCGCCTAATACCTTAAAAATGTCTTTGGCGTTTGCCTTTTCTTCTGTCTCTACCACATACTTTTCTTCGGAGGTTTTAAACAGCCCCCAGAAGGTCACGCAGGACATCAGGCCGAATACAAGCATCATCGGAACATAACCGTTGTCAATGTGGAATATATTTTCAAAAAATGCCTTCATCTGCGGGGTAAAGGATGAAGCAATAGAAAATGCCGCCGTATTCAGGATCGCTCCGAAATGGATCACATGATTCCTCTCCTTATCACTTTTCACACAGGCAGGCAGGAGCGCCACATGGGGCATAGTAAACATGGTTCTGGTCATTCCGTAGCCCATATATACGACCAAAAAGAATACCGCCTTTGCCATGGTGGGCAGATTCGGATTGATCCACATCAGTGTGGAAAAAATGGTCAGGAGCACGGGAGCCGGGATCAGCCATGGACGGTAACGCCCCCATTTTGTATTGGTCCGGTCGGCAATGACTCCCATCATGGGATCGTTGATCGCGTCCCACAGGCTGGAAATAAACATGATCACCGAACATGCTGCCGCCGGCAGAAGCATGGTATCCGTCATAAACGGAGATATAAAGGTCGCCGCCACCGCCGCCATGATCGCGGCCGGGCCGTATGCTGAGGTTGCGTAAAAGAAGGTAAATGCGGGGCCGGCTTCTTTCTTCGTGTTCTTTAAAGGTTCGTTTGACATCTGTGTTCTCTCCTCTCATTTTTAGATAACAGCTATTTGGTTTTCATACATCTGTAAATCGTAGGATTACTATAGCAATTCAGAAGCACAAAAAACAGCACGAAAAATGACATTGACCTGAAAATAAGTGACAACCCCGAATTTGCGTGATATGATGGAAGAATAAATTCTTTATTAGTTCTTTAAATAAATTCCAGCTGTGCGGTTGGATGCTCTAAAGAGCCTCCAACCTACTCATCCATTCGCAACCGCATAGCTGGAATAAATTTGCAGAGGATGAATCATGAAAGCATATAAGCAGAGCTGCTACAATACCAGCACGATGTATTCCCCCCGTGGGACAGATAACCTGGATTTTAAAATTGAAGATTATTTGAAGGCTAAGACGAAAAGCGGCCTCGGATCAGAGGAAGCCTATCTGATCGAGATAGAACATGAATCGGAGATCAGCCAGGAGATCACGCAGCGCTTCCATGTGAATTTTCAGATTAACCATAAGCTGGAAGAATCCTTCATCTCTTCCGGAAATGACCTTCTGATCGCAAGGCATCTCCGCTATCTTCCTGCTTTTTTGCACACCCACAGCTTTTTCGAGATCGTCTGCCTGCTCAATGGTTCCTGCAGCCATTACATCAACGGCCAGCATCAGCATTTATCCCAGGGGGACGTCCTGATCATGGCGCCCGGAACCATGCACGCGATCCATGCCGCAGATGACGACAGCCTGGTGATCAATATTTTGATCCGTTCCAGCACATTTCACTCGGCATTTTTTAATACGCTGACCAATAAAACGATCCTGGGGGATTTTTTTCAGAAAACGCTTTACCGCAACAAAGAGCACTCCTACCTGTTATTCCATGCCGGAAATGACGACAGTTTATTCCGGATCCTGGAATATCTCTACCTTGAGGAATGCTCTGAAAAACGATATAAAAACGCGGTGAAAAATCAGATTGCAGAGCTGTTCTTTTCGATACTGCTCCGCAATCATGAGAAAGATGTTTTCATTCCCAATCCAACCGGTGAAAATGACGAGCCTGATTTTGTTTTTCTGCTGAAATACATGGAAAGTCATTATCAGAATACCAGCCTGAAAGAAATGGCGGATTTTTTCCATTACAGCGAACGTCATCTGATCCGGCTGATCCAGGATTATACGGGGATGAGCTTTTCCAAAAATATTCAGCAGATCCGGCTCAATCAGGCGGCGGCCCTGTTGGAAGAGACCGACCTGCCGGTGAGCGAGATTTCCGCACAGATTGGGTACTCCAATGTCAGCCATTTCCGGAAGCTTTTTATGGAAAGGTTTTCCGTCTCTCCTCATGACTTCCGGCAGGCGCATCAATGCCGATGACAGGGGTATGGTAACATGAATCCTAAATATACTCACGGCCGATGAAATCTGCCGTGAGTATTGCGCCGGCCTCTCATTCAGCAAACCGGATCCGGTCGATCAGACTTTGCTTCTGGAAGCTCCGGTTCACCAGATACGTGACCAGCAGCTGCACTGCCAGCACCACTGCCGCGAGGACCAGCGCCGGGATCACCGGATACCGATAAGTCGTAATGGAAAAGATCCCTGTCTTTTTTGACCACAGGAACGCGCCGTACCCCAGCAGGCTCCCAAGTCCCAGCGACAGCACCAGTGTCCCCATCGTGTAGAACAGCCCTTCCATCTGCAGCATATTTACTGTCTGCCGCTCGGACATGCCGATGGCCTGCAGCATTCCCAGCTCCCTGCGCCTGACATACACGCTGTTGATCATAGTATTGACCAGGTTCAGGATGCCGATCAGACCGAAGATCAGAAGCACCCCGTAGCATCCCGAGAGAATGATGCCGATGGACTTTTCCGCCTCCTCATAGGCTTCCTCATACGTCCTGATCTCCAGGTATTCCATATCCGCCGTCAATTGCCGGATTTCCTCTGCGGCGCTTTTCTCCATCCCAGACTCCACCGTGATCTCAAAGCAGTCTGTCAGATCCGTTTCGCAGAGGCTTTGGAGCGCGTCCGAGGGCATGGCAAGCCAGGTTCCGCCATAGCTGATCGGGCCGTTTGTCACTGCCGCGATCCGGAACTCCTTCCGCAGTATTTTCTCACCGTCCATCAGCTCCATACGGATTGTTTTCCCGGGCTTCCAGTCCTTCATCTCTTCATACCGATCCCGGAACTTTTCTCCTAAAATAATCCCGGTGCCGTCCGCCAGAGCCGGGTCATCCAGAGAGCCCTCCGAGACATAATCTCTGAGCGCGTCCAATGCCTTTGCGCTGACTCCTGTGATGCTGCTTACCAGCGGGCTTCCGTCCGCCTCCTCGGGGCCTTCCAGCATGGCTCTTACAGATGTGTCCACATCAATATCCACCACTCCGTCAATCTGAAGGATCTGTTCCTTTCGCTCCTCTGTCAGCGGATTATTCTGCTGGATTTTATTCAGCGCCCGCTCCGGGTACATGGGATCCTCCCAGGCGTCCACGGATATCTGGATATTCTCCCGCAGATCGTCCTTCACCATATCCTCGGGGGAGAGACAGCTGCAGACCGCGGCAACAACCATGAACAGGATCCCGGTCGCCCCCAGCGTAAAAATGGTCATAACCGTGCGTTTCTTATTTCGGCTCAGGTTGGTGAGGGTCAGTTTCCGGATGTCGATCTCCTCGTAGCCCTTTCTGGTCTTCCCGGACGCGCTGCCATTTTTCTGCCGGAAACGCAGCCGTACCGCAGATTTTTTTTCGGCAGCCGCAGCATTTTTTTCTGCTTTTGCGCCTGCTTTGTCCTGCCGGGATTTTTTCCGGGAAGCGGCTGCATTTCCTTCGTCCCCCCGGAAGCGCAGCGCCTCAATGGGGGAGATCCTGGCCGCCGTGCGCATAGGCTTTTGCAGTGAAATGTATACCGTCGCAAGGCTGATCAAAACGCCGAACACAATAATCCAGGGCTGGATCAGATTCACCTCTCCCTTTTCAACAATCTGCTTCATCTGCTCTGCTACGGCAATGTCGCCGCTGACACTGTATCTGGCCGTCAGCCGGATCACCTGCACCCCTGCCAAAATTCCCAGAAGGATCCCGATGGGAACCGCAATCGCCGCCACCGCAAGCCCCTCCCGGAAGACAAGCTGGCGGATCTGCCGTTTCGTGGCGCCCACCGCGCGCAGCCTTCCGTATTCCTGCACTTTATCCAGCATGGACACATAGTAAATTCCGTAAATGGTCAGCGCCCCGACCAGCGCGATCAGTGCCAGCACCAGTCCAAGCCCGCTGTATACGGACGTATCCACATAATTTGCCATCAGATATTCCCGATTCAGGACGATCTCATTTTTCGCAATACCATATTCCCCGCCCAGTGTTTCGATCTGCTCCTGAATAGCGTCGGTGGTCATCCCGTCCGCACCGGCCAGCCGGAGGTAGATCCGATATTCATGCTCATTCTCCGCCAGGATCTCTCCGGCAAACGCATCCGAGACGAAGCAGAAGTACAGGCCCTCCCGAATGGAGATCTCGGAGTCCGTGACCATTCCCGAAATGGTAAATTCCCGGTTTTCCCTGGTCTCGCTCCCGCCGTTCGGGCGGTATGGGATCTGGATCCGGTCTCCCACCGTCCCTTCCAGCCCCATGGCTTCCAGGACTCCCTTTGATACCACGATCTCATCCGCCTTCTCCGGCAAATGTCCTTCCGCCAGTTCCTGTCTGGAAAGCTCCGCCGCTGCCTGGTCAATGAATATCATGGTGATCCGGATGTCGGAATCCTGGTCGCAGTACATCGCCGCCGCATCCTCCCGGAGCCCGGCCTGTTCGATCCGTTCATCCGCCAGGAGCTTCTTCGCTGTCTGGCTGTCCACATCCCGGTACATGGCATGAAAGGTTGGGTAATATTGGTTCACTGCCTGATTCCGGATCGTGATAAAGCCGAGAATGACTGTGGGCGCAGCGGTCAGTAAAAGCGCGGTGAGCCCAATCGCCGTCCCGATCAATAAATTCCTGCTTTTATTTTTCCTGAAATTGGAAAGCGCAGTCCTGCTGATTGTGTTCATCTAACCCACCACCTTCCCGTCCTCGATGATGAGGGTGCGGTCCGCCATCTGGGCAATGGTTTCGTCATGGGTAATCATGACCAGTGTCTGGCCGTATTTTGCCACGCAGCTTTTCAGCATGGCGACCACCTCCATCTCGGTGTGAGAATCCAGGTTCCCCGTGGGTTCATCCGCCAGGATGATGGCCGGGCGGGACGCCAATGCCCTGGCGATGGCCGTCCGCTGCTTCTGGCCTCCGGAGAGCGTACTGGGCAGGGCTTTTAAACGGTCCTCCATGCCGATGCTCTGGATGATGTCCAGCACATAGTCCTTGTTCACTCGTTTGCCGTCCAGGCCGATGGGAAGGACGATATTTTCCCACACATTCAACGCCGGGATCAGATTGAAATCCTGAAAAATAAATCCGATCTTCCGCCTGCGGAATACCGCAAGCTGTTCATCCTTTAAGGAAAACAGATCCTGTCCGCTGATGATGACCTGCCCGCTGTCCGGCCGGTCCAGCCCGCCCAGCATATGAAGGAGGGTAGATTTTCCGGAGCCGGACCGGCCCACCACTGCCACAAATTCTCCGTGTTCGACAGTGATGCTGGTGTGGTCGATGGCTTTGATCTGATGATCACCGTCGCCGTAAGTTTTTACAAGATCAATGGTTTCTAAAATCGGGTGCATATAAGAAGGCTCCTTTCATGATAGATGTTCAATTGATTCTGTTCTGTATGTGTTACGGGGCGCGCCTGATCAAGGGGCATCCCGCAACCTGTTTTTATCATACTCCGGAAGCCTTACAAGAACCTTTCAGAAAAGATAACAATTTTGTTATACTACGAGTTTACGCACGGCGGACCTGCAGCCTTTCTACTCTAATCTATATTTCTTCGGAAGCATCATCCGGATCACAGTTCCCCTGCCGTGGGCCGGAAGCGCGCACACATTTCCGCCCTGCTCCTCGAAAATCTTCCGAACCAGATACAGCCCCACGCCCGCGCCCTCCTGCGCTTCGACTTCCGGCCGCTTTCCCCGGTAAAAGCGTTTGAAAATGTTCGGATACTCGGATTTTTCAATCCCAATCCCTTCATCCTCCACCTTGATAAAGACATAGGAGGCCATGGGCTCTACCCGGATCCGGACCGTACTTCCGGCGGGAGAATATTTCACCGCATTATCCAGTACATTGGAAATAGCTTCCGCCGTCCATCTGGGATCATGCAGAAGCTCCATATCGGAAAATTCCTTCATCTCCATCTCGATCTGTTTTTCCTCTGCCTTGAGATAGATGCCGTTTACCCCGCGGACCAGCGTTGCTTTCAGGCTGGCTTTCCGCGGTTCCAGACGGATCATGTCCGCCTCCAGCCTGGACAGGTTCACCAATGTTCCCATGAGGTGGTTCAGCTTTTCCGCCTCCTGCTTTCCCCGCTCCAGAAATTCCCGTTTTTCCTCCTCCGTGATCTGGTCATCCCCTAAAAGCTCCAGGCTCAGCCCCAGCGTCGACACCGGGGTTTTTAGCTGGTGGGAAATATCCGTGATCATTGCTTTGGTATTTTCCTTTTCTTTCTCCAGCTGATTTTTATACACCTCCACCGCATGGCCGACCCGCTCCATCTGCTCCTGCAGCTGGGATCTGATTCCGGTTTTCAGGGTATCCCCGCCCGCCTGCTGTCTGTAACTTCCTGTTTCAGCCGTCCGCCGTTTGTAATTGCCTGCTTCCAATTCCTCCAGGCAGTCTGATATTTCCAGGTAATCTTTGTATTTCCGACGGTATGTCAGAAAGCACCAAATTCCGTTTGCCAGAACCGTTCCGGCGAACAGCGCGGAATAGTAGGGCAGCGGGATTTTCGCGGGCAGCAAAAAAAGGAATAAGACCGCGATTCCCGCCGTGCTTATCCCTAGATTTTTCTTCCATTCGTGTTCCAGCCAGATATAGCCCCGTTCATGATTGCGGATCATTTTCTCGATGCTTCCGCCGCCAGATGCTCCTGCATTCGACAGTTCCTTTACTTTCTCGATGCTTCCGACGTCCATAGATACCCCAGCCCCCTGACATTCTTGATATACTCGTAATCCTCATCCTCGGCGATCTTCTTTTTCAGGCGGCTGATGGTGACCGGGACCGTGTTGTCATCCACGAACTGCCCGTCCATGTCCCATACGGCTTCCAGGATCTGCTCCTTCGAAATGATCTGCTTCGGATTTTCCAGGAAATATAGCAGGAGCTGTATTTCCTTCTTGCTCAGGAGCAGCTCTTCGTCCCCTTTATAGACCCGCATCTCCCGGCACTGCACCCGAATGTCCCGGGAGCACAGGGCCTGTCCGTGCTCCTTCTGGCTCTGCCCGATCCTGCGCATCAGCGCGTTGACCTTTGAAATCAGAACCATCAGGCTGAATGGCTTGGTGATGTAGTCGTCGGCTCCGGCGTCGTAGCCGTTTACAATATCCACTTCCTGATCCAGGGCGGTCAGGAAAATCAGATGGACGTCGCTGACTCTGCGAATGCTCCGGCAAAATTCCAGTCCGTCCCCGTCCTCCATCGTAATGTCGCTGATAATCAGGGACACCTCATTTTCCCGGAACATTTCCTCCGCCTGAGCGGCCCGGACGGCGCTCAGCACCTCGTAGCCTTCCTTTTCCAGCTTCAGGCTGATGCCCCGGTTGAGGCTTGTATCGTCTTCCAGTAATAAGATTTTTGCCATTGTTGTTCTCCTGCATCCTCCTGTTATAAAAACAGGGACGGAAAATCCGTCCCACTGTTAAATCCGCGTTCTGTTAAGCCAGCGGCATTAACTATATATAGTATATTCAATTCTGCCTAAAATAGCAACCAATTTTAATAAGATTTTTATTTTTCCTCAGCAAAATCTGTTCCTCCGGGGATTGATCTGGCAGGGCAAAGCCGCAATGTCGTGATACTCAGCGTGATGCTTTTCGATGCATGCCCGCACCTGGTCGATGTCCTCCGGCTGGATCAGCAGGGACATGCCGCAGCCCAGCTCCCCCTGGATGGAACGGGGCGCGGGAGAAATACGGGAAGAAATGTGTTCTTCCCGTAACAGCTCCTGCAGGAGCATCCCATGTGTGTAATTTTCAAACAGGATATAATAATTGATTCTGCTTTCTTCTTCCATCTTATCCCAACATCTCCACAAAGGCCTGGATCCTGGTACGGAGCTGCTCCGCATCGGCATCCGTATAGTCCGTCTCGATCCCCAGGACCGGGATCCCCGCGTCCTTCAATGCCTTCTCCACCGTGTAGCCTTCCGTATCGTACAGACAGCAGAACTTTAAGTTCACGTCGATCACGCCGTCCACATCGTACTCTTTTGCCAGGCGCAGGATGTCGTCCACCCGTCCGGTATTGGGCGTAAAGCAGGCGCAGTTCACTCCCATATACCGCTGGGCAATGGCCGCGTACTGCTCATCCAGGGTCGTTTTTGTCTCATCCACCAGATTTTCAAAATAGCGTGTTCCTGTACAGGTCTCCTCGCATACCACCGCGGCGCCGCTGGTCTCGATGATCTGATGCAGCTTCCAGTTTGGAATCGCCATCGGGGTTCCGGAGAGCAGGATACGCTTCGTCCCTGCTGGAAATACAGACACGCCGTCGGCAATCCGCTGCTCCAGCTCGTCCGCCAGCTTGTTTGTCATCTGCGCGCAGCGCGCCGGATCGTCGAAAAACGCGATCTGCATCACCAGAAGCGCGTCTCTTCCGCTGATGGGGATATTCTTTGCCTTTCTCGCCTCGTACAGGCGGGCCAGGGCTTTCCTCTTTTCATTGATAATATGGATCGCGTCACCCAGCTTCTCCGGAGTGATCTGATTTCCTGTAAATTCTTCGACAACATGGGCAAATGTTTTGATCTCGTCTTCCCATTTCTTCACGTCCTGGGGCCGCTTCATCTGGGGCATGTCCATGATGTGCATGGGAACGTCCTGGCCCAGAATTTCCCAGGCTTTTTTCTTGCCGTCGCAGGTGGTCTCCCCTACATACATATCCGCAATTCTGAAAAACGGGCAGGTTCGTTCCAGGCGCGCGCCCACGGATGCCTTGATCAGCGGACAAGTGCTTTTCGGCAGAACCTTTTCCCCGCCCGGAACCCAGAACTGAGAACCGCCGCACAGCCCGGTCACAATGCCGTCTGCCGCGATCACTACCTCATCCGGCACATAGACGCAGAACGTACCGAATACCTTCTGCCCCTTTTTCTGCGCCTCAATCAGCTCCGCCGGACGGATGCCGTGGATGTCCGCCACGACCATATCCCAGAAGCCCATGCCCTCCGGGCGGTTTTCCTGTGAAAGGTATACGTCGCCGAATGCGGTGGGGAGCACCGCGCAGAGCGCGTCGTGGGCCTCCAGATCCATCCCTAAGTCTTTCCACATTTCTGCATAATTTGCCATTGTTCTTCTCCTTTGTTTTTCGTTTAGGAGTTATTTTTCTGCAACTCCTTGTTCTCTGTCTTTTAGTATAGCTTTTATTTCAGCTTCCGTCTAATTGCAAAATGACATAAGGACAGCCGGCTTATAGAAAGACTCTATAAGCCGGCCAGGAAAAATGCCCGGAACATCAAAAGCATTCCCGGATCTGCTACCTTACACGCAGGATACATTTTCATATTATTGCACTCAAGAGTTTCCGAGACCGCTCTAAGAAGCTGCCATCTTCTTATGAAACATATACCAAAGTATAAAAACCGGGAACAATACGCATGCTGTCACCACACCCGCGTCTGTTACCGCGAATATATTGAAAAATGACTCCTGTCTGCTCACACTCAAAATGGCCTGTACAATCGCCGCGGCTCCTGCTGCCATGCCGCCCTGAATCAAACCCTCTTTCATTACCATCCAATACATCTCTTGTTTCCGGATGCCGATTTTATACATGATCTTAAAATCAGTTCTCCTGTTCAGCAGGTTCGTAAATACCGTATTGAAATAGACCAAAAGGCCAATCACCGCAAGGATGATGATAAAAAACCAATGCATCACCTTCTGGCAGTGATCTGAATCAACGTACTTCTGTATTTGCCGGCCGGCATTGCGGAAGGAATATCCGTTCGTATCTGAAATACGCTCCAAGTTGGACACAGCCATTGCTTCCCTGCCTTCCTCAGTCCACACATTGACAACCTGTCGGTATAATCTGCCTGAAAATAACTGTGCAGTTTCCCTGTCCACGACCAGCAGATTCCCCCCTATATGATTTTCCGACAATATAATATTCCGGGCATCCAGAAGCTTTACACGGGCAGATTTGCATTCGTTTTTCGAACCGTTTATAATCAATTGCTCATCATAAATGGTAAACATATCCCCGATCTCCAGGTTTAATGTCTTTGCCAGCTCCGTTTCCATAATCGCGGCAGGACCGTCCCTTTCTTCATCATAGGACGGCGCCAGCGCCTTTATATCATCCGTTGTCGCCAAAACCAGATTGTATAAGCATTGCTTCTTTCCGTCAATCTCCTGTTCCATAGTGAGCATCGACTCATAGTTCCCGCTGTCCGCGTTTAATTTTTCCCTTTCCTCGCAGAGAAAGATCCCTCTGTCGTAATTGATCGCATAATCCTGCACCTGCCTGACTCCCGGAACTGCTTTCATTTCCTGAAAAACCGAATCCGATATGGAGGGAATATCTCCTCCCGCTATATTTTCATAAATGCTTCCTGCCGTCACCTGCAGATCCCCAGGTACATATTCCTTTACAAAAAGAACGCCTTCGTCGCTGTGGTTATCCCGGATTCCCAGCAAGCTGATCAGGATTGCCGAAAGCGACGCAATCGTCAGCGCCAGTGCCTGCTTCCTTACATTTTTTCTTTTGCCGCGCATGACCTCTGCCGGTATGACATTTTGAAGCTGCAGCATCATACCTGCCGCGCCCGGTATGATAATGAACAGGAACAGCGCCCCCGTATTCCATACGCTGTCCCACGATAATTCAGGAGAAACCAGTCCCTCTGCGTCATAAGCATGAGCGAACGCCTTCATGATTTCACCATATACCGCCTGATTTAGAAAACATCCTGCCAGGATTCCTGCCGCAAATCCAATCAGGACAAGAACCAGGAATTCTGTCCCTGCGATTTTCATCAAATCCTTTGTCTGAAACCCTATTTTTCTTAGAGCGATAAAGTCCCGTTTCCTTTCAAAAAGACGGTTATAAAAAATATTATATACAACCAGGACACACACCAGCCATATGGTGAAGTTCATGATTGTATTCTGCTTTTTCAGGGTTCCTCCATCCGTGACAGCTTCTGCAAGCATATAATTGATCCGCGCATTTAAGGCTTCTGATTCTTCCTCTCCATAGCCTAAATAAGCATTCAGCTTATCTAGATTTTCCGGGATTTTCTCCTCATCGGCAAACCGGACCACAGCGTTTACCCGCCCTTTTTTCTCTCTGAGAATTTTTTCTGCAAGCTCCTCTGAGACATATCCGTTCTTCCGATCCGTAAACCCGGTCATGTTGTCAACGACTCCGACAACCGTAAGGGTAAGCCCCGGTACGCGAAATGTCACATCCCCCGTATCCGCGTCTGTAGCTGTCAGGCTGACTGAAACCGTATCACCCAGTTCCAACCCGTATTTTTCCAGATAATTTTTGGTAAATACAGCTTCCTCTTCTTTTTGTGCCCAACGTCCCTTTATGACCTGCTTGATATTCGCCTCTGCTGCGGCTGCCCCTAAATCCCGGAAGCTTTCATCTATATAGTCAAATGCTGTCCCATCCTCCGTCTGCCCCAGATGAAAGCTCAGGCCAGCCTCCGCAACAAAATCACAGGCTTTGATCTTCTGAAACTCTGTCTCTGAAATATCAGAATATGTCACATGCTGCCTTCCTTCCAGGGCTTCCGCATTCAATCTGTCAGCCGCCAGGACGTTTGCAAAAAGCTGGTTCCCAATCAGAAGAAATACCGTGATAAAACAGAGGAACAGGCCAGTCAGGACGGTATTTCTTTTCTCTTTTAAAAGATACCCTCTCACTACTGAAAAGATTTTCTTTCTATCCATTGACAATTTCACCATCCTCTAAGCGAATCACACGGTCTGCATCTTTTACAAGATCTTCATTATGCGTGACTATCAGGATACTGGTTCCATACTTTGCCGCCAGATTTTTCAACAGGTCTATGACAATCCTCTCCGTTTTGGAGTCAAGGTTTCCGGTGGGTTCATCAGCGAAGAGGACAGGCGGATGGTTGATGAGCGCCCTTGCAATGGCCGTTCTCTGCTGTTCCCCTCCCGATAATTGATCCGGATAACATTTTTCATATTGCCTGATTTTAAGCGTATCAAGAAGCTCCCTCACATAATCCGTATCTGCTTTCAGTTCCGGCAGCCGGATATTTTCAGTGACAGTCAGTGAGTGCAGTAATTCATATGCCTGGAATACAAAGCCTATTTTTTCCCGCCGAAGAAGCGTCCTTTTTTCTTCGCTCAAATTAAAAATATCCGTACCGTCAATGTAAACCTTTCCCTCTGAAGGTCTGTCCAAACCGGCAAGGATATTCAAAAGCGTTGATTTTCCCGAACCACTTCTCCCCAGTATAGCGACAAATTCACCTTTTTGGATTGTCACTGATACACTGCGTAGCGCCTGCAATGACACCGCATTTTGGCAATATATTTTTGAAATGTTCTCTGCTCTCAATACTTCCAACTATATTTTCCTCCTATCATATGGAATGCAGAAGCGCCGTTTCTGCCCGGCAGGAAACGGACTGCCTGCATAGATCTATCCAAAAAATCATCTATTTTAAAGTAGTTTAAACCGTATCTCCGTGACAGAATTTCAGCCACACTGCTGCTCAATGATCAATTGCCTTCCATATAATTTTCTATAAAATCATAGTCCTCTTTAGAAATCGTATACACTCCATTGTCCGTCTGTTCAATAAAATATTTTCCTTCATCTTCATATAAAAATAATCTGCATATCACATTCTCTTTACTGATAAAGTCTGCATTAATAATATTTTCAACACGGACAGGCGTACCTATTTCACCGCTCTTTGTAGTCGGTTTCGTACCTTGTAAAATGCCCAATATGTCTTCCACATCCTCTTTGCTGCTTATTACGATTGGATTATCAGAATTCTTTTTGAGAGAGAGATTTTCTACTGTCCCCACATTTGGTAATTCAAGTTCATAAGCCAGTTCTTTTGCGTCTGTAAACTTTGGAATGACTGGTTTTCCTTTTTCCTCGAATTTTATATTATAAAACTTGTCTGCTTTTTCATCGTAAATCAATACATAATCAAAATTGCAGATTGGCAGATCCTGTTCTTTTTCTGTCGTTAAAGTCTCATCTATTTTGCATGGACGGACCGTATACGCATCGGTAGAAACTCCAAAAAACGTATATTCAGGCACATATGTCGTCACAAGCATTTCCGTGTCAGAAACTTTTAGAGAATATGTTTTATCATCTTTTATGTTCATATCCGTATAATGAGAGACTGCTTCGTTTAAGCGGTCAACAGTCATTTGCTCCGCAGACTTGTTCTTTACCAAAAGCCAAATACATACGAAACCAACCAATACGACCCCCGTTATAATTATGAACAGTTTCTTTTTCATAGCAACACTCCCTAAATTTATTGACTTGTGTAATTCCGGTTCACAGTCCCTTACTCACTAAAATTTTATCAAATTTCTTCTCCGACAGGATTTCATGGGTCACAAACTGCCCGTCATAAAAAAGAGAGAACGTTGTAAAGGGCGAGGGGGCATTCTGCGCATCCTCTCTGGTCTGAATATGTACGGATTGAAACGCAGCGTTCCTGACTTTTGCCATCTCCTCCAGTATCGGTACATACTTAGCCGTAAAGGGGCATTGGTTTGTATAATACAGCACAAATCCTTCCGGCATATCTCCATGCCCGCATACGCTGTCCCGGAAACGTGGAAGGGAAGCGTCCTCCTCAAAGGGCAAATACATCAGCTCAAAATAAGGCTCCGCCGTATCCGCTGTCTGAAATCCCTTATAGCTCATATACTTTGGATCAGAGAGGAATCCCATTTTCTTTTTGGAGGACAGGGTCACAAGCCCCTTTTTTCCTTTCGCTTTACTGTCTCCGATACACGCATCCAGCAGGAAGTTCGAGTATCCATGCCCCTTGAACTGCCCGGATACCCACAGGCAGTCGATGTACATGTAGCCCTCTGCCCAGATGGGCGCCCATGCATATTCCGCAGGGATATACTCAATGAAGCATTTCCCCCGGACATTGCCTTTTAAGAATACAAGCCCTTCGTCCAGCCGCTCCTTCAGCCAGTTCTTTTTGGACATGACCTGAATATCTTTGTTATTGGATATAGCACAGCAGATGTGTTCTTTATCCATATTTTCGTATGTCAATTTTACAAGTTCCATACTCTATTGCCTCCTGTCATTCAATCTGCATCAAATAAAAACTCATCCTAACCACCCCTGATAAAACGCTGCTGCTCCTAAAATTGCGCCAACGACCATCGCCACCAATGTTACAACAATAATGATAGGATGCTCTTTCATCAGTTTCACTAATTCTTTTAAATCGTTCAATGAACCTTTCCTCCTTTGTCCTTCAACTTCTTTTCCGTTATCTATTTCCGCTTCTGTTCTTGCAGTAATACCTGATCGAACATTAGTCGTTCGATCAGTATGAATTGCCAACACAACTGCAAAGGATATCATTTGTGCCGCCAAAATCCGGACAATTTGTAATTCGTCTGCGCCATTTAGTGAAACGACATGCAGCATGTTTGCAGCAACAGTATTATTGAATAAATGGTCGCCAAGCCCTGCCCATAGATTTCCTGTTATCCGGTAAAGAAGGCCCCATTTGATTCCCATAATCCCGGCAAGGATCATATAACCAATACCCATAAGAAGCATTGCCGCAAATGACATTTCGCCGTTGATATAACTTCTGATTGGCATTACCATATGCCAAATACCAAATAAAAATGCGGCAATAAAATTCGCCTGCATAAATGGCTTTGTTTCGGAAAGTGTTCTGATGAATAATCCGCGAAAAACACCTTCCTCCATCCATACATTGATCATATTAAATAGCACACATAACAGAAAGAAAACGAAATCCGTATTTTTTATTTGAGAGCCGGTTAACGAAAAACTGCTGATATACATTTCTAAATGTGCAGGATTGCCTTGTAGAATAAAAATTGCTAATTCCAAACCATATGAAATAATAAAGCAAACGCTTCCCAATAACAATCCTTTCAAAATACCGCTTGCAAAACCGTTTCTTTGAAATCCAATATCACTCCACGAAAGATTTACCCTTTTTAGTACCAAAGCCAATATGATAATTCCAACTACTTTATGAAGCACATTTTCTCCAATAGCCGTTTTGTCTGTTTCAATCAGAAAGTATTCTACAAACCTCACGGATAAACAAAGCGTGAATATTGCAATGCACAAATGATCTGGTTTGTATTTTGTATTTCTCTCCATATATAGTTACCTCGATAACTGGATTTTTATCTCATTTCTACAATAATAGAGCCTTCCATAATCTTACTATCCTCAAGTAAACTGCCATACAGGCTTTTTGAGACATCCTCGAAAGTTAAATTCTTATTGTCCGTAAGAACGGCATAATAGCTATCTGATTCAGCGTTGGGCATTCTGCCCCTTAACTCCAATCTAAATTGATATGTTACACCATCACATTTCCATGTTCCGTTATCTATTTCATAATATGTGGCTGAAATTCCGGCATTCTCTGACTTCTCATACGTTTTGACAATATTCGTTTTCCCACACCCTGTAAGCAGTACCGCCAAAAGGCCAATCGAAATTAACATCTTTTTCATCATCCGAAACTCCCTTTTATTCATCAATATCAATCATTCGTTTATATACTCCCGATGATTTTTCATCAATCATAATCGCATCCACACATTATTTATAAAAGCTGACAGCGGATTTTGCAGGGCATCCTATTGAAAATAACAGTCTGCTCTTTCATGGATATTTTCCCGACCTGATAACCGTAATCCGTCAATTCCTTTTTGTATTTCAGGAAAGAATGGTCGATGGGTATCCCTGCGATATCCTGAATTTCCTCAAAGGTCAGTCGAAAAGATTCCTTTTCGGTTTTCTGAACATATTCCCATAAAGCGTTATATTTACTCATTATCCTTTTTTATCCCCTCTCTTTTTCTTATAAGCACAAACGGCAGTATTGATGATAGACAGCAGCACAAAAAGGCTTGTAAAGTTTATCCAAATATCCCTGTATGCTGTTTTTGCCAGTGGTTCCCGCAGTCCGGTAGACCAGACATATGCGAATGCCAGCAGCAGGGACGGAATATACGCCGTCACGTATCTGAGAATCAAAGGCTTCACAGGCAGATTCGTACACAGCTCAAATGCCGCTATCCCAATCAAAAGGATCATAGCCCTGTCTAATTCGTGCCAGTTACCGCTTGGATCTTCATAAATACCATTGCAGAGATACAAAACACTGCTCAACAATGTGATTGCCGTGTAGATCATCGAATAAACCGACACGATGTGTCTCCATTTTTTCTTATTCATTTTTCTTCTCCTTTTGAAACAATTCGAACGGCGGAAGCCATTCCGCCGTCACCATATGTCGGACTTTTTAAAAAATCTTTTGATGCCCGGCTAAATTCCTGATAGTTTGTTATTGCATGAATCACTTCATTTTCCCAATTGTATAACCTGAAATTTGATATAGCTTCCACTCCTAACAGCGCGTCTACGATATGATCATGATAGCTGCTGACATGCTTTTCTATCATAAAACGCATCAGTTCCAGCCGTTTATCCATACTTCTTATATTTGATGAAGCAGGAGCTGTACGATACCAAATCAGCGGTTTATCCACAATCCCAATCACAGATTTTGGAGAAGTTTCCAACATACTTAAAAAGAAATCCCAATCTTCAAAGCCAGAACGCATAGATTCATCATATCCCCCGCATTGTTCATAAATGTCCCGGCGGAGAATATGTGTCGCCGGACAACAATTTCGGGATAAAAATGAACTTATATTCCCTCCGGCAGGACAGACAATGGAATCCAATACTCCAAATGTATGCATCCAGGAGGAAGCCGCGACCATGGATGGATTGCTGCCAAGCAGACGGCTAACATACTCTGTATATTCCGGTTTCAGTTTGTCGTCTCCATCCAATACTAATACCATTGGAGCCTCTGTTTTCTTAATACCAGCATTTCTCGCGGCAGATACTCCCCCATTTTCCTGGTAATGTATCATCACCGGAATTGGTAAATCAGACTTTTTTTCCATATCTTTTAATACGCATAAGGAACATTCATCTGTGGAACCATCATCTACAATGATAATTTTCTGTGGCAATACTGTTTGGGCGCATAAAGATTCAACGGCTTCAAGAATCATCATACCTTGATTAAAACTTGTTATGACCGCCTCAATGTCTGTTCCAAAACAATCTGTGTTATTATTCATTTTTATTTTTCTCTCCAATTTGATATTGCCGGGTAAGGATCTGTCCCAGCTGTTTTACATTTGCAAACAGTCCCCTTTTTCGTTTTTCGGCAGTAAGAAGCGGCAGATTAATCCATTTGCTGTGAGATGCTTTCTGGATGCTGTGGAATGATCAGCAGTACCTGTAGGATAAATACATCCCCCCGTGTCTCTATACTCATGACGCCGCCATATTTTTCGGCTACCTTTTTTACATTCGACAAGCCAGTCCCTTTTTTGAACGTATCTTTTCCATGGAAGCTGTTCTCCACTTCTATCATAAGGAAATCTCCCTGGATACGTCCGGACACATAGATATGCCCATCTGTGACATCATCCAGATTTTTACATGCATGAATCGCATTATCCAGCGCGTTTGACAGGACAATGCAGATATCAATGTCCCGCAGGCTGCAGGGGTATGGCAGAAGGAGGGAACAATCCACGCCTATCCCCATGCTTTTTGCAATCCCCAGTTTATTTCCTGCCAGGATATCCACTACCGGGTTATTGGTACTGCAGGGGAATGACATTTTTTCCGCCATATCGTCCATATCTTCCATATAGCTTACAGCTTCCTCGACTTTCCCGCTCTGCAGGAGCTTTTTTACCACTGCGATGTGATTCCTGATGTCATGGCGGAATGACTTTGTTTCATCGTAACGGGTCTTCGCCTCCTCTACATACTGATTCAGGGAATGTTCTTCCTGCTCCAGCAATGATAATTCTCTGCTAAGGCGGAAGTTCTGCTGCAATTTCTTATAAGAGAACAGGATGCAGAACACACTTAAAAGCCCAAAAAACTGCATGACGAGCAGCTGCCAGTGGTTGAACAGATACAGGTAAGGTTCTTCCTCCCCTTTCACCTTATACCCGTACTCAAATGCGATCGTATTAATGTACTCACTCATAATAAAGATCATCAGGATCGGGATGAAAACCAGAAACATCTGCTGCATTTCCGCTGCGGTATAATAGAAAAAATAGCGATATACCATATAATAACAAAACCCGGCCAGCAGAAGTGACGCCGCCTCGCTGCCCAGCATGACCGCGATGCCGGCATTACCACAGAAAAAATCCGGCCTCCATGAGTATAAAAGCCCCGTCAGTGAGTTCACAATCCCAAAGCAGAGCAGCATGATTTCCGTCATCAAGGCCGCATACAAAATAGAAAACTTAAAATCCGCGTGACAGACCAGCATCCCGTATCCCGTAAGAAGAAATACATACACCACGAAGCCCGTTATCGTGCCGACCGAAAAAAAATCGTTGACAACCACCGCACATACCGCAAACAGGAAATAAAAAGGAATCCATATTTTCTTTTTCAGGATTTTTGCCAGAAAATAAAGCTGGATAGATATCTCGGTAACACCCATAATATATCTATTAAAAAAGTCTAAATACTCAGCCATTTTACCTCCCATATGGAAATCTCCCTATCTGCCCGGCACCCTTTCAGGCAGGCCGGCAATCCGAATCAGAACCATTTCGAATCTCAGATGTTCTTCATATACCGCAGCACAACACTGGAGAACTCTTTACTCCGCAGCCGTGATACGGGAACCTCTTTGCCGTTATCCATGTAGGCAGTCCCGTTTTTATAACCTTTTAAGTGCTTCAGATTGATGAGATAGCTCCTGTGGCATCGGAAAAAATGGCCGCCCAGTTTCGTTTCCAGATTTTCAATCCGCTCATAATAATCAAGAACTTCGTCTGATACCAGGTTCAGATATATTTTCCGGTCTATGATCTCACAAAAGACAATCTCATCCTTTCGAATAATGCGCCCTTCATATCCCTTCTGCACGAGCAGGCTGTCTTCACCGACGCTCTGCATAGAGGCTAACAGGCGCTCCATGGTTCTCTCAAACTGCTTTTCTTCCACCGGCTTGACCAGATAATCGTAAGCCTGCACCTCAAAAGACTGGAATACCATCTCTTTCAGTACCGTGATGAAGATCAAAAATCCCCGGAACTTATCCGCCCTCAGTTTCCTTGCCGTCTCCATACCATCCATGCCATTCATCTGGATATCCAGAAACAGGATGTCGATCTGCCCATCGTAGTTCAGCAGCTCTTCGCCGCTTAAAAACGTCCGGAGACGGATCTCTCTGTTCTTTTTACGAAAAAAGTCGGAAACAAAAGTCTTTATGTGATCGGACATCTGTTTTTCATCGTCGCAGATTGCAATATGGATCAATGTGCCACCTCCTAAATCATCAAGACAGACATTTTATTATAGCCTATCCGAAACACCAAAACAATGGAATAGCTGTGAAATGTTTATCTGTTGCTGTAAAATGGTTACAGGTCACACCTTGACCAGGCGTGCCCTGTAACTCAGGCCGTCATTTAAAATTGCCTGCGGCAATGGACGGCCTGAATCCCAGTTTTTATGTGCATCCTCCTGACCAATCAGCGTAGTGATTGGTCAGGGTGTGACATGTAACGTAAAATGGTTACTGTGTGAACCGTAAAACGCATTATGATGTCATATATTGAAAGAAATCTGCTCTGCCAGAGATTGCTTTTTCTGCCTGCGGACCGTCCAGACAGACAGAATCAGTTCCATGCCAAACAACACCAGGATAAACAACCCCATTTCCAGAAATGGAAACCGATATGGAACAATTTTTCCGGCAAAGGATTTTTTACTCACTTCCATACATATTACCACGGAAACCGGCACTCCTACAATTACGGTCGCCAGCGCCGCGAAAAATGCATAGCACATCCCCTCAGCAATATTCATCTGGCATAGCTGCTTCCCCGTCAGGCCGATGGAACGCAGGATACTGCTCTCCCGCTTTCTTGACATCTGGTTGGAAAGTGTCGTATTGATCAGGTTGACCACGCCAAACAGAAAGATGAGACAGGAAACGGCCTGCATACTGCCGAAAATAATGCTGCTCTGCATTTTCTCATACTCGATATGAGCAGCCAAGGTATCCAGCCCAAGATTGCTGTGTCCGGATACGATCTCTTTCAGTCCGCTTTCCACAGACTCTGATTTTTCCGGGGCGCTGACTATGCTCCAGGAATAGTCAAAGCTATCGATCTCGGGATGGAGATCAAGGAACAGTTCTTCCGGCGCGAACAGAGCTGCCGAATCCATGGTCAGCGCGCCATGTCCGTTTGCCATCTTCTCTGCGTCAAACAGGCCGGATATGGTAACTGTCACGGTTTTCCGGCCCAGGGACAGACAGATGTCCTCTCCCGCCTCTATATCTCCAAGAGCTTTCTGGTAGTTTGTACCCAGAAGGACGCTTCGGGAGTCCTCCGGCATGATGCCGGATACCAGTGCGGCTTCCACATCCAGCCGGTTCTCGTCCGTCAGCATATCGCACATCCCAGCCCCGTCATCCGCGGAAGTTCTAAATTTGCCGTGCAGGGACCGGCGGGTAGCCAGTACTGACCTCACCCCGTCTACAGAAAGGATTTGCTTCCGCAGTTCTTCATTCAGCGGATTGCCGGCGGCCATGACCTCCTCCTCCGGCTGTTCAGATGACAGATAGATCTTATAATCTCCGTCCGGGAAAAGCAGCCTTGCGATCTGCCCCGGTGACCTGGTCAGAACGATAGAGGACACCACCAGAAGAAGGATCCCCCCAAGACTTAAGGAGGCCACAATACTCACCGACCTTTTTCGGTCACGCTGAAAATTTGCGAATCCCATGGATAAGGGGCTTAATTTTCGATGTTTCTTCCTGCCATGTACTGTTTCCTGTCCGACGGAAAGGCGCACCGCCTGAAGCGGTGAGATATTGGCAGCAATTTTGACCGGCCTGAGAACGGAAATAGATACCATAAACCAGCAGGCCACCGCAGTCAGAAGCGCAGCCAGCCCATACCAGCCGACATGGAACCCCTTTGGAAACAGGAGCAGACCGCCGCCAGCACCCAGCAAAACGCCAGGAAGGATTCCAATGCAGCAGAGCCGCCGGCTCTCCCTTTTCACGATACGCCGGATCTGTTTTGCTGTTGCGCCGATGGTGCGAAGCTGTCCGTAGCTTTGTATTTTGTCATGAACTGAGATACGGAAAATGCTCTGGATGACCACATATCCGCCAAAAAGCGCCAGGGCAGCAATGCCAAAGGTGGGCACAAAATCGATGGGCCTGGAATGATAGGCAAAATAATTGCTGTTCATTGCCACATGGGGGAGGCCATACTGTGCGGCAATCTCCCGGCAATGGGCGGTCATGGTTTCCTCGCCCAACTGCCTGTCATTTTGAAAGTGTACATAGGCGCGATACCCGGAAGGATCAAATCCGGGGTGCTGCGCCAATGCCGTTTTGGAAACGACAGCGACACAGGTATTCGCTTCCTGTTCCCCTTCGCTCTCCAGGATTCCTGTCACGGTATAATCTCCATGAAAGCTTTCGGTATCCAATCGGACTGTCTCACCGATTTCGGCACCAGTGTCGTAAGCGGAGAGAAAGTATTCGCTGACAGCGACTTCATTTGCCAGCTCCGGGAGCCTTCCCTTTATCAGCTCCATCTGGCTGCGGGCGATATACATCATTTCGCTGTCGCAGTACACATAGGAGACGTTGTACCCCTGCCTGGAATGCTCCTCTCCCAGCAGATAATATTCTCCCACGCGCGCAAACTCCGGCCGCTTTTTCAGTGCCGCGGTATCGGATGCGTCAACACCGGTGAAAACCGCCTCATAAGTGTCAGCCACCTGATTCCGCTGAATCTGTGCGATAGAAACAGGTATCACCGCCGCAAAGCAGATCAAAAACGCCGCCAATGCGACAGCAGCCACTACCATCAGGTTCCGGCGCTTCTCACTTGCAAGGCTTTTCTTCGCCAGTTTTTTCACAATGGCATCCGTATCATTCTCAAAAGGCCATATCATGATCTTCCGCCTCCTTTTCGCGCTTGCCTTCCTCTACGAGGCAGCGGGCGATCGCCACACGCATCTGTCCGCCGGAAAGGTTGTTCGGCATATTCATAAGCCTATCTTCCAAAGCCAGCATTTCCACAATCTCATCTATGAATCTCTCATCCGCCGTATCGCCGTCCAGGGCACGGGTGACGTTCGGCTCGCTGCCATAATACTTTTTCAGGTCGATTGTTTGTAATACATTCATAATCAAATGCTCCTTCCAAGACTTTTTACTTGTTGATAAGAACATTGTAAACCCCAAATGTCCGCGAAATGTTACAGCGGCCAAAGAAATTCATTAAAAAATTTAATATAAAAGGATTTAAAAGCAGAACTGCTTTTGCGCATGCGGGTGAAATAGCTGTGAATAGTTACAAACAATTGCTCCTAATGGATTTTAGAATATGAATATAGCTGTATTTCAGCTTCCGGATAATCGCAAAATGACATAAAGACAGCCGGCTTATAGAAAGACTATATAAGCCGGCCAGGAAATTTTTGTGATGGGTATTGTATCAAGGGAACGGGCAATCTCTTAAAGAACCACTGTCATCCTCTCACAGTTCTGCCCGGTCAGCTCCTCGCTTCGGGGATCCGGCTGTGAAAATCCTGCATACAGTTCAAAATGTTTCCCATAGATTGCTCTGTTTCCATCCTCGTCCACGCTTGTAAACCGCGTCCTGTCAACCGTCAGACCGATCTGCTTTTCTTCCCCTGGCTTAAGCCGTACTCTTGCAAACGCGGCCAGTGTTGGATGGAGTACTGCTCCCGGATAGTCCAGATCTTTTACATAGACCTGCAGGACATCCTCCGTCTCCATTTTCCCGCCGTTTCGAATCCGCGCGGTGATCTTCACTGCCTCAAGCCGCCCATCCGGCGATGCAGTCTTTTCACAGTCCGCACTCTCAACCCGGCATTCCCCATATGTCAGCCCATATCCAAAGGGGTACAGCGCTTCCCCGGCATAGTAGCGGTAGGTCCGGTTTTTCATGGAGTAATCTTCAAAGTCCGGGAGATCCTCCGTACCGCAGTAAAACGTCACCGGCAGCTTTCCGGAAGGCGATGCCATTCCAAACAGTAGTTCCGCCGCGTCCTGTCCGCCCCGCGCCCCTGGATACCATGCCTGCAGGATGGCATTTGCCTGTGCGTCCGCCGCCCGGAGATCCATAGCGCTTCCTGTCATATTCACGATAACTATCGGCTTCCCCGACTGCAGAACGGTTTCCGTCAGCTTTCTCTGGGACAGTGGGAACAAAAGATCCTGCTTGTCGCCGGAAGCATCGGAATTGCCGGTATCTCCTTCCTCTCCCTCCAGGGTTTCATCCAGTCCCAGCACAAGGATCACCACGTCCGAATGCTCCGCAACCGCAGCGGCTTCCGACAGCCGGTCCATCTGTTCCGGAGATGACAGATGCTCCACATTCTCTTTCCAGAGATGACATCCTTCGGAGTACAGGATCCTGCAGGATGCGCCTGCAATATTTCGGATCCCATCCAATACCGTGATATACTGTGAGGATGTTCCATGGTAGTTGCCGATCAGGGCGCTCCGGCTGTCCGCATTGGGGCCGATCACGCCGATGGTTTTCAGCCTGGCTGGATCTAACGGGAGGATCCCGTCATTTTTTAATAAGACCATGCTTTCTCTTGCGGCCCTGTGTGCCAATGCAAGATGCTCCGGGCTCTCCACTTCCAGATAAGAAATTTTGTCGTATTCCGTCTCCGTAAACATTCCAAGCAGAAATCTTGTCGTAAAAAGCCTTACGCAGGATTCAGTAATATACGCTTCATCAATGATGCCCTCCTGGTACGCATTCAGGATTTTCTGATAGGTACAGCCGCAGTTCAAATCGCACCCGGCTTCCAGAGCCATTTTTACAGATTCCTCGGGGCGGTCCGTCACCTGATGATTTTCGTGAAAATCCCGAACCGCCCAGCAGTCCGATACATAATGCCCCTCGAATCCCCATTTTCCCCGCAGGTAATCCTGCATCAGGGTTTTGCTCGCACAGCAGGGCTCCCCGTTTGTCCGGTTGTACGCGCCCATGACCGCTTCCACCTCTGCCTCTTTCACGCAGGCTTCAAAGGCAGGAAGATAAGTCTCTTCGAGATCCTTTTTCGAAGCTTCGGCATTAAAAAAGTGCCGCTTTGCCTCCGGTCCTGAATGTACGGCAAAGTGCTTGGCGCAGGCCGCCGTCTTCAGATATTCCCCATTTCCCTGCAGCCCCCGGATAAAGGGAACGGCCAGCCTTGATGTAAGATATGGATCTTCTCCGTAGGTCTCATGCCCGCGTCCCCATCTTGGATCCCGGAAAATATTGACATTTGGAGCCCAGAAGGTAAGTCCCTTATAAATATCCCGGTCGCCGTGTTTTTTGCTTTCGTTATATTTCGCGCGTCCCTCAGCCGCAATGCAGCTTCCGATCTCTTCCATAAGCTCCGTGTCGAACGCGGCTCCCAGCGCAATCGCCTGGGGAAATACCGTCGCCGTTCCTGCTCTTGCGACTCCGTGCAGCGCCTCGTTCCACCAGTTATAGGCAGGAATGTCTAACCGCGGGATGGCTTCCGCGTCAAATTTTAACTGGGAAGCTTTCTCTTCGATCGTCATCCGCGCGACCAACTCCTGTGCCTTTAGTCTTGCTTCTTTTCTGTCCATGATTCCTCTCCCTGCAACAAATTCATCACCACAACCGTCAGGGAATGCCTTTTCAGATAAATCTTCCCTTCCTCCGAAACCGGATGCGCCTCCCGGATCACCACCTGTTCCGGATCCTGGGCGGTATTGGCCGCGTCAAAATCCGGATGGTACAATTCATAACCGACCGCATCCTTCCATACAGCGCTGCTCCCGAATACGGAGACATCCACCGTGTAGTCCCTGTCCTCGCTTTTGTTGATCAGAGATAACGCCAGCCGGGACCTCTCCCGGTTCATCGACGCCGCACAGTCCAGATAACCGGTCTCCACATAACGGACAGTGGTTTTTGCGTTGAGAGCAAATTTTGCCTCCGCCGGACGGTTTGAATAGTCAATGACCTCCGGCATGGAACAGGTGTCACACTCCAGCCGTGTCTCCACATATTCCGTACATTCGCCGAACACCTTTGAGAGCAGTTCAAATACATAGTATTGGGGGCGTTTAAGCACCCGATCCTTTTTGACAGAAATCGCTCCGCATACATTCACGAAGGGCGAATATCCTGCAATCTCCACAATATCGCTGCTTCGGATAAAGGAATGAAGGATTCCGGCTGTCAGGACGGCGTTCCTCAATGTATAATTCCGGTCGTCATCCTTTTTTTCCAGATCCCATGCATGGGTATTCCATTCATCCCAGGCAATCTTGATCTCGGACAGCGCGTCGTTGGTGCCTGCCACCACGGAGGCCCTGGCCGCATTGGTGAGCTTCGTGATATAATCCGGGATATACATGCACTGCCTGTAATCCTCATCTGTAAAAATCCCGTAGCCGATGGAATAATGGTGAATCGCCAGATGGCCGATCAGCGGCTTCAGAACCCGCGCGACCTCATAATTCCAGTCGCTTCCCAGGTCATAGCCACAGGCTACAAGCTCGATCTCCGGATCCATCCACTTCATGGCCTTGGCAAAATCCAGCGCCTTTTTTGCGTAATCCGAGGCATTCATTGCGCCGAACTGCCAGTCTCCGTACAGTTCATTTCCGAGTCCCCAGTATTTTACATGAAAAGGCTCCTCATACCCCAGGCTTTTCCGCAGGGCGGCATAGCGGGTATTCCCCGTACCATTGCAAAATTCCACCCAATGCATGGCCTCCTCGGCCGTCCCGCTGCCCATATTGACACAGAGGTACGGCTCTGCTCCGGTTTTTCTGCAGAGCTTGATAAATTCGACCGTGCCCATCCGGTTATCGTCTTCTGCAAGCCATGCGTAATCAAAACACTTTGGCCGTTTCTCCCTGGGGCCGATCCCGTCTTCCCAGTGATAGTTGGATACAAAATTTCCTCCCGGATATCTCAGCATCGGAACCTTCGCGTCCCTCAATGCTTCCAGCACATCCCGCCGAAAACCGTCCTCATCCGCCAGCGGGCTTTCCGGATCGAACACGCTTCCGTAGATCACATCTACAGAATGCTCCATAAAATGTCCGAAAATGTTTTTACTGATCGTATTTCTCGTATGGTCGGCATAAACCGCCAGTTTTGCGCTCTTTCCCATTTTATCACCCCTTTACCGCTCCTGCAACCAGACTGTTCTGTACCTGCTCGCTGAGCAGCAGATATACGATCACCGTAGGAATCGTGGCGATCATCAGGCCGGCGCCGATCTCGCCCCACTTGGTGGTATATGCTCCGACCATCGACATAATGCCGACCGTTAGTGTTTTATATTCCGATTTATTGATAAATGTGACCGCAAACATCAGCTCATTCCAGGAAGAAATAAAGGTAAAGATACTCACGGTCGCGATCGCGGGCCGGATCAGCGGGAATATAATGCGGAAAAACATCTGATAGATCCCGCAGCCGTCAATCGCCGCAGCCTCTTCCATTTCCTTGGGTATGGATGCCATAAAGCTTGTAAACAGGTAGATTGCCATGGGCAGTCCGAATGCCACATAAGGTATGATCAGCGACCAGTAGGAATTCAGCAGATGCGTCTTGCTTAAAATGATAAACAACGGAAGCAGGGCTGCATGGATCGGCACCATCATCCCCAGAAGGATCACCTTGAGCATCGTCTCTCTCCCCCGCCAGATCATACGGGAAATTGCATAAGCCGCAGTTGCCGCCGCCACCAGCGTCACGAGAATGGTAACACCTGTGACCAGTACGCTGTTTAAAAAATACTGCATGATATTTGCGTTGAAAAATGCTGTCGCGTAATTACTAAACCTCCAGTGCTCAGGCAGTCCGGCAATATTTCCGCCGAAGATCTCGCTATTGTCTTTCAGTGAAAATTCAAACAGCCAGAAAATCGGATATACCTGGATAAACGCGAAGATCAGCAGAAATGCATGTGTAATAATTGTTTTTATATTTCTCGGACCCTTTGTATTCATTATGCTTCCTCCTTTTCTCTGAAAAATGTCCTTAGCACAACTGTCAGCAGCAGGCATTCCAGGATCACAAAAATAGAAATGGCGCTTCCATAGCCATAGTTAAAGGAATCAAATACCGTTTTATACATATAGATCGTCGGCACTTCCGTGGAGAAGAAGGGTCCTCCTCCGGTCAGTACGTAGATCAGGTCAAAGATCTTCAAAGCACCGATCAATGAAAATGTGACGCACACCTGAAGGATCGGCTTCAACAACGGAATCGTAATCTTAAACGCGATCTGAACCCGGTTTGCCCCGTCGATCTTTGCCGCCTCACAGATATCCGGCGAAATGGACTTTATACCCGCGTACATGATCAGCATATGATAACCGACATACTGCCACAGATTCGGGATAAATGCTGCCATCAGAGCCGTACTTTCCTGTCCCAGCCAGTCTTGCCCGGCAAAGCCGAACATGCCGAGGACCGCATTTAACAGACCGTAATCTCCGTTATAGATCTTCTGCCACAGCTGTCCGATCACAACACTGGAAATGATCACCGGTATAAAAAAAGTTGTACGGTAAAATTTTTCCCCTCTGGACACATTTGCTACAACAATCGCCAGAAACAGTGAAAACGGAATCTGCAGGCACAATGAAAGCGCAGCGTACAGCAGGGAATTTTTCACCGAATTAACGAACCTGGTATCAAGAAACATTTCTTTATAATTCCGCAGTCCGACAAATATCCCTGCCCCAATTCCGTCCCAGTCCAAAAGGCTGTAATAAACGGACATAGCGATCGGGATCACGACAAAGACTGCGATCAGAAGCATTGTCGGAAGCATGAACAGCACAATTGCCTGTTTGTTGGATAAAATTTTTCGCATTTTTTGCGTCTCCTTCCCTTAGATAAAGTAAAAGGGATTACCTGAAACCGAGTAACCCCTTTCATGTCTTGCCGCAGCCCCCGGGATGTCCGGTCAGGCCGTCCCGGGAGTATGGTCACGTGAAATCCGAATACCTTAATAAAATTCAGACGGACTTAATTTAGACATACTTTCCGCAAATTCTTCCGGAGTAATCTTTAAAGCCATCAGCTGCGCTACCAGATCCTTGTAGGTCTCTGAATCTTCTGCCGGGAAAATATTATCCCACCATGTAATATACGAAGTACCTGTTTCCATCAGCGCCGCAGATTCCGTATCCAGCACGCTCAGTCCTGATGTATCCACATCTTCGGTATTCCAGCATGGAAGACCCGCGCCCTGCTGGTAGCCGTCCCGGCCGATCTTTTCACTCAGATAGGAAAGATATTCTACGGCTTCTTCCGGATGTTCACAGTTTACATTGATATAGTACCCGTCGGAGCTGCCTCCTGAAAATTCTGTCTCGCTGCCTGCCATTCCTTCAATCACCGGGAAGGAAACACAGGTAACCTTTCCCTTTGTAGCCGATGTATCTGCCTGGATCGAGGGATGAACCCAGTTCGCCTGGAACAGCATCGCTCCCTGGCCGGCCGCAAACCCTTCTACCATCTCGTCGTAGCTCATACTCATCATATTTTCGTTGAATGCCTTTGCATTGACAAGCTCCTGCATCTTCTCCGCCGCTTTGATAAACGGTTCGGAGTTGAACTTGGTTGGATCGCCGAATGCTTCTTCCAGCCCTTTGTTTCCCGCTGTCCTTGCAGAAACGATATCATACCAGTACATTCCCGGCCACCGGTCTTTTTCTCCCATCATGATAGGAGTCATCCCTGCGTCATTCAGTTTTTCTATAGCTTCTAAGAGCTCATCCCACGTGGTCGGGATCTTTGCGCCCGCCTTGTCGAACATTTCCGTATTGCAGTACAGGTTTGCCAGAAATGTGACCGTGGGCAGGGTATAGACTTTTCCGTCAAATGTACATCCGTCAAGCATCCCCGGAAGCACTTTGCTTTTCGTCTCTTCGCTGAGATATTCATCAATCGGAAGCAGATATCCTGCGTCAATATACGGTTTTACAAAGCTTCCTCCGCTGAACATGTAAGAGATATCGGGAGCTTCCCCTGCGGCAAATGCCGTCTTGATCTTGGTCTTATACTGCTCTCCCGTAACGCCGTCCTGCTCAATCGTGATGTTGGGATGCAGCTTGTGATACTCCTCTACGGAATCCTCAATGATCTTTTTCACAGGATCCGTATCTGATACAGACTGGTGCCAGATTGTCAGAGTAATCTCCTCCCCGGCATCGCTTCCGCCTTCTGCCTGTCCCTCTCCGCCGGTCTTCTCTGTCCCTGAGCCCCCGCCCGCGCAGGCTGCAAGCGCCAGCGTCATAGAAGCTGCCACAAATAAGGCACTTGTTTTTTTGAAAATCTTTTTCATCCTTTTTCCCTCCTCTGGAATTATTTTGTGATGCTTTTATGGAGTTTTCTCTCCTGATATATGACATTATACAAAAAAAGAGCAGGTAAATACATTCACAAACCATGAGAGAATGTTTCATTTTCCTGCTCTTTTCTTCCTTCGGGTTTCATTATTTTGTTTTTAAAGAGGACTGATGTTCATGTTTTTCCGATATTCCGTTACCGAATATCCGGAAATCTTTTTAAACCAGATACTGAGGTAATGCGCGTCGTTGATCCCGATCTGCCCCCCGATATCGCAGTCTTTCATGCGGGTTGTATTCATAAGCTCGATCATCCTCATGAACCGGATATCCGAAAGGATCTCGCCATAGCTCCGTCCTGTGAACTGCTTCAGCAGACGGCTGAGATAACTGGTGCTTATGGAAAATTCCCGCGCAAGGAGGTTCAGGCTCAATTTCTCGTTCCGAATGTTTTCCAGCATATATTTGATGATCCGCACGACCAGATCGCTGTTCCGGCAGCTGCATTCCAGCTTCCTTCTGATAAGGAGTTCAGAAAGGATATTATCCACACAGCGTTTCAGCTGATCCATTGTACAGCACCATTTTAACATTTTATCAAACAGGACTTTCTGTTGGTTTACTTCCAGGTCCGCATACATTTTCTGGCAGCAGATCATAACCTTCTTCTGTTGCTCCGGAAAAGACGGCTCAGGAGCGGAAAAAATCCGCTCTACCATTTCCAGGGATTCCTCAGCAAATCCGTTTTTCACCGATTCTGTCAGTTCTCCCCACAGTCCGTAAAATTCCGTTTCTTTCGCGCCTGCGCCGCCGGCTCTTGTGCCATGTTTCTTTTTCATGTCATCCAGCGCATCCGCATAAGCGCTGTGAATGCTGTTCCAGCCTGGATATCCCTCGGATATTCCGGTGCTTACATGGCAGTGAAATTTTTTCTGGATAATAGAGATCAGGATATCCATGCATTCCTCAAATGGTACGTCCATACTATCCGTCACCGCAACAATCCGGTTCCAGTGATCCCGCAGCACTATGATATCGTCGTCACTCTGGTAAAATGACTTTGCCTCTTCCATGATCTGCTCTGTCAGCCCCAACTGGGAGACGCTTTCTTTAATTGCGATGATCCCAACCTTGATGCCCCGATCCTTCCCTGTATTGACCTTCACTCCATATTTGTCCAGTTCTTTTTCAATATCATCCTCCGTGCGCTCCTGCAGCAGGATCCGGTTGATATAAATGTCCCTTAAGGCAGGAATATTGCGTTCCATTTCTTCCAGCAGCTTTTTTTGTTTTGCCTTCTGCAGTCTCAGCTTCAAGATCTCGTCAGCTGCCTTTTTCAGTGTGGCATTCAGTTCGTCAGCCCGGACAGGTTTCATAAGGTAATCAAAAATCCCTGCCTTAATCCCCCGCCTTGCGTAATCGAAATCATCATATCCTGTCAGGATGATGATTTTGATATCCGGAAATAATTCGATACATTTTTCGCTGAAGCTCAGCCCGTCCACTTCCGGCATGCAGATATCGCTGATTATGATATCCGGCCTGACCGAATCCAGAGCTTCGACAGCATCGGCGCCGTCCTGGTATTCCCCGGCCAGTTCCAGGTTCAATCCCTCTAGATCCATTTTCATGCGTATCAGCTTCCTGATCAGCATTTCATCGTCAATAATAATAACCCTTAATTTTTCCATACTATTCTCCCAAAACATCCGTATCTAAATAGAGATGTATCTCTGAAAGCCCCTGATTTCTTATCTCAAAGGAAAAAGCATTTTCATAGATCAATTTCAGTCTTTGGATCGTCCCCCGCAGTCCAAGGCTCTTCTTTTCTCCACAGTCCTTTAGGTTCTGCAGTTCACTGACGATATCGTCCGGGATTCCCTTCCCATTGTCCCGAACCAGGATATGCAGCTTCCCGCTTTCCTCTTTGACGCAGACCCGGATATATCCGGATGTCTTGTTCGGACGGATTCCATGCTGGAATGAATTTTCTACCAGGGGCTGAATGGTCAGCTTGGGAATCTCATATTTTCTGCAGGAATCCTCTACCTCAATATCAAACTGAAACAAATCCCCGAAACGGATTTTTAAAATTTCCATGTAATCATGGACCATACGGATCTCGCTGTCAATGGAAATATATTCCCGGCCGCCGCTTACGCATTTTTTATAAAAGCCGCCCAGCGCTTCTATCAGCCTGCAGGCGTTGTCTGTATCACCCAGCATGGCAAGCGCTTCTACAGAATCCAGCGCATTGTATAAAAAGTGCGGCTTCATCTGTTCCTGGATTTCATTCATCTCTACGATCCGGATCCGTTTTTGCCGTTCGATCGTCTCCTGGATTAACCGTTTGATTTCATCCACCAGTCTGTTATAGCCGTGGAACAGCGACTTAAATTCCTGCAGCAGGGTTTGCTCCTGAATCTTTTCCAACTGCCCGCCTTCAACATTCTTCATATAACATAAAAGCTGCTGAATCGGGATTGTCAGCATATGCGCAATTGCAGCCGCGCCGCAAAAGATCAGCAGGCCGATGATCAGGATCAGCAGGATGTTGAATCGGACCAGTGTGTTGATATCTTTATTTCTGACAATCGGCGTATAGCGAAAGATTTTCCAACCGTTTTTCGGATTTACGACTCCCAGCAGATAATAGTCTTTTCCGTTTATATGCTCCTTTTTGATGAGTTCCCGGTCCGACAGGCTGATCGCCTCCGCAGCTTTGACCACATCCCCGACCGCCCCTTGTGTCCCGCCCCGGTAGATGATCTCATTATCAAAATTCAGGATCGCGATCTGCTCGTTCTCGTAGTCGATACTATTTGAGATCAGATGGTCTATTTTATCTTGATTGATCTGTACGCCGATAAGTCCGAGACTCGCAAACTGCTCCAGGCTGTTGAAGGAACGAATGAGCATCAGAGAGTTCGTATTTTCCCCCTTCTCCACAACCAGCTCCGGTTCTCCATAGGGTTTTCTCAGCCATTCATATTTTCCTTCATATCCACTTCCGCTGTCAGTATGGATACTGGCACTGTCCCCGATGATCAATCTCTGCCCCTGCTGATCCGTCAGCCAGATCATATCAATAAATTCAGAAAACTGCAGGACAGAATAGATCCGTTTCATCAGCGTCTGCTGTTTGCTGAAGTCATCCAGTATGTCCCCTGTCTCCATCATCTGCTGTACCACACTGTCGGCAAGTATCATCTTCGAGTAATTGTCCGCGCTTGCGGCCATCGTGCTTAATGATGAATCAATGGAGCGGAGGGTATTGATATTTTCCTGCCCGATAATCTCATATTCATATTTCTGGTAATGATTCGTGAAAATGAGCAGATATATGACAATGATCAAGAAAATGACTGCGCCCAGCAGGGCGGAAATTTTAAAATTTAATCGGAAATTTTTGTTCATATCCATCATATCCCCCCATAAAATACTGCTTCGGGTGTATTTGTCCTGCGCTTTCCGGCATGCCCTTCTTTTGATTCACACAAAGTATATCATTCCCCTGTCATTCCGGCAAGAGAAATATAACGGACGGCGGGGGGCTGGATGCCTGCAGCCGCTATTTTACTGGACGGGTGCCTCCCGGCAAGAGGCCGGATTCCAGCCCCTCGCCGGGAGGCGACTTTTCAATGGGCTGGATGCCGTTGCTGTGAGCGCCCGGCCAGGGTGTGAACAGTAACCCAAATTGACAGTAGAGATTTTTTCCCGCAGAATAATACTTGACTTTTTCGTCCGGCGGATTTATGCTTATGAAGGTACACAGGGGCGCTGTGAGACTGTTCCGGGGATATTTTCCGCGGGAATCTGCGGAACGGTTATAAAACGGCTGAGACGTATGTGTTTTCATACGAACCCTTTTAACTTGATCCGGGTAATGCCGGCGTAAGGAAAGGAGAATTTCATAATGTCACAAATTCATTCTGTCACAGGCGGAAGTACGTCTTCTGCCGTCAGGAAACTCGTTTTTTCTGCAATGGGGATCGCTCTTGCGATGGTCACTTCCTACATCAAAGTATGGGAGATGCCGATGGGCGGCTCCGTCACACTGTTATCCATGCTGTTTATCTGCCTGATCGGATACTGGTTCGGCGCAAAATATGGGATTATTACCGGGGTCGCATACGGACTCCTTCAATTTGTCGTTGATCCGTATGTACTTTCGATCCCCCAGGTGCTTTTTGATTATCCGTTTGCGTTCGGCGCGCTGGGATTGTCAGGCTTTTTCAGCAATCGGAAGTATGGGCTTCAGATCGGATATACGGTCGGAGTGCTGGGCCGGTTTGTCTTCTCCACGCTGTCCGGCGCGATTTTCTTTGCCGCCTACGCGCCGGAAGGCATGAATCCGTGGGTGTATTCTTCCCTGTATCAGGGCACCTACCTGGGCACGGAGGGGATCGTGACGCTGGTCATCATCTCGCTGCCGCCTGTCACTAAGGCGCTGAACCTGATACATAGACAGGCTTCCGCATGAAAGCTTGCTGCAAGGGCTGAATCTGGTACATAGGCATATTTCCGCATGGAAACGGGCGGCTGCGCAAGAAAACGGCATGAAAATTTATGAAGCCGTACCAGCATTTTCTTGCTGGAAATACTCAGGCTTCCTCATCAAACAAGGCGCGGGAAAGATTCAGGCTGAGCCGGAAGAACAGTCCCGCGCTTCCCAGCATGACCAGATACCACACCCCTTCCAGTATCCACACAGGCGGCACTTTCTCCGGATCGAAATGCAGGAATTGCAGTTCCGCGGCCGCCTGAATGAGCTCGCTCAAAAGCAGGCCCAGGAAATAGGATCTTACATATTGATATTCCTGGTGCCTGCCCAAGCGGCGCAGAAAGACCCACAGAGACGTAAGGGGCTGCACCAGGCCGCCGATGATCAGCACTTTCCAAAAGCCCGGTGTCACGTTCAAGTAGAACCAGCGCATGGATTCGGTTGCAAACTTTTCCATCAGGGCACTTGCCAGCTGTCCGGCCAGGATCATTGCGGCCATCAGCGACACGCTGAGCAGCAGCCTTGCCAGAAGCCTGGCGCTTTCCGATAAGTCTCCTGAGCGTTCCATTGGATGCAGCCGGTCTTCATAAGGGGTCATGAGGACAACCATCGGCTGCAGCAATCCCAGAATCAGTATGACCACAAGGCCCATGTTGACAAACGCAATTGCCCAGAAAGCATGAGCCCGCAGGAGATCACAGGCAGCCTCCGGGAGCAGCGCAATCAGCAGGAGTACCGCCAGGTATGTGCCGGTTGGAATGTACAGCTTATGAAAAAGCTTCCTTGACTCCCATCCCAATGCCCGCTTTATTTGTTCTGCCATGCTCCATTCTCTTTGTTCACAGGTCATCATATGCCTCCTTTCTCCGCTCTGTTCTGACACAGACACGGGGTTCCTATTTTTTCGAAATGCAGATTTACTTTCCAAATATTTCTGTTCATTTCCGAAACCGTTCCAGGTAATACTGTTCCACGGACATTCCGCAGGTTTCCCTGAGTTCCTCCGTATCTTTCTCCACAATTTTTCCATGATCCAGAAAAAGGATCTGATCGAATAGCTGCTCAAAGTCACGAAGCAGATGGGTTGCCATGACGATTGACGCACCCTCGGGCAGATATTCCATCAAAAACCGCCGGACATCCCTTTTAAATGCCGCGTCTGCCCCGGTCAGCGGTTCGTCCAGCAGATACAGTTCAGACTCCACGCAGATCGCCAGGATCAGCATCAGAAGTTCCCGCTGTCCGTCCGACAGCTTCCTGAGCAGCGTCTTCCTGTCAAAACCCATATTTTCAATCAAACCGCAGGCTTTTTCGGACGCAAAGTTCTGATAGTGGGATTGGTAAAACTGTACCGCATCCCTGACACGCATCCATCTGTAAAAGATGTCCCTGGGCATCAGATAGGAGATCCTCTTTGTATAACGGAAAATTCTCCCCTCATCCGGCTTCCAGATTCCTGCCATCAATTTCAGGAGCGTGCTTTTTCCACTGCCGTTTCTGCCTGCCAGTCCGATGATGCGGTTTCGCGGGATCTGCACATTCAGGCGGTGCAGAATGCATTTTTCATCCAATGACTTGCTCACGCCTTTCAGCTCTATTAGAAGCTCCCTGTGACGTCCACAGTCCTGCAGGCGTTCCTGCCCGAAAGGACCGTCAGGTCCAGATCTGTTCTGCCCGAAAGAACTGTCAGATCCAGATCTGTTCTGCCCGAAAGAACTGTCAGATCCAGATCTGCTCTGCCCGAAAGGACCGTCAGATCCAGATCTGTTCTGCCCGGACTCACTGCTTCCCTGAAATAGAAAATCATGATCTCTCATATGACGTCCCCTCCCATTCCGCTTCGATCAGGCGTTGAACCTCTTCCAGGGGCAGGCCGCAGTTTTTCATTGTCTGGACAAATTCCCCTGTTTTCTCTCTGGCCAGCCTTGCCTGCAGGCTGCCCGCATGTTCCTCCCGTATGAAATATCCGATTCCTTTTTTGGAAATGATGATTCCTTCGGATTCCAATTGCTGCATCACCCGCTGCATCGTCAATGCGGAAACTTCGAATAAAACTGAGCCCTCCCGCACGGACGGCAGCTTATCCCCGGCCCTTCGCCGGCCGCTGGCGATCTGTTCCTTCAAAAGGGAGGCAATCTGGATATAAATCGGCTTTTCGTTATCAAATTCCATGAGCTGTGATCGCCTCCTTCTGTATATTCCCGCATCGTTATAGTGTTATACTTATGTTATACAGTATAGCAGTATAAGAATATAGCTGTCAAGTGAATAGCATCAATACCAAAAAT